>Ga0123355_10012263_pt1 | contig 13273 bp, 3 predicted proteins | sample TergutEmb28metaG_3_FD_89872 | JGI IMG/M metagenome (GOLD analysis project Ga0123355, IMG submission 89872) | Embiratermes neotenicus P1 segment gut microbial communities from Petit-Saut dam, French Guiana - Emb289 P1 | ecosystem: Host-associated > Arthropoda: Insects > Digestive system > Gut ... | reverse complement strand
GGCTGAGTGGACCCCGTTCCAGACCCACTACTACTCAGAAAATCTGGTAGCGCCGGGGATCGAACCCGGGACCTCTCTATCTGTAGCCAGAAACTCTGACCACTAGACCACAGAGGCGGTCCAGGAAAAACTAATGATTATAATAATTCATATTTTTCACTTCGTATATCGTCCAGTGTTTAAAAATAAGGAACATTAAACACAACGTTTCGATAATAGATTCTGCTTCCGTTCCCAGCCAAAATGATGGGGAAGCACCAACCTAGACGGGACCTTACATAACGATATTCTCAGTCTCTGGTTCGACTACATAAGCGGCTCCCCACCTTCTGACTTCAGCTGGAATTCTTCTTTTCTGGTCCTTGCTCTTGTACTGGCCCTTCCCCTACTTCTGAAGGACATTCTCATTCTCTGGCCATTTGAATGCCCGTGACTTCTAGAACCCCACTGCCGGCACTGTCACTCCAAGTAATCGGTTTCATCAGAGAAGCCCTGAAGCCGACGGTGGTCCTTGTATCTCTGCAGCAGACCGAAATCCACGCCTCGTTTCAGAGCCGTCTAAACTTCCGTTTCTACTCCGTGCGAGTTTTCGGAAGGATTCTGTGAGTTATTTAGTTAGTAATCTCTTGCGGCGTTCAACCTCTTGCATTATCTAGATCACGGATAGCCGTCCAGTCTAACTCCTTATGGTCGGATATCCTCGTTTCTGATAAACGTCAATTCTTTGGCAACTTTCACTCTTTAAAATACTATTGGCTGTCAAGAACATTTGTGATGTTCAGGGCACTTCTGATTGTGAATGTATCTGCTTGACAGGTACTGAAATCCAGAAATGACATAATTTGCGATTTGTGAACAACATTCATTGATACAAGATTTAACCTGCTACTTAATCAAACTCAGGACGCACTTTTCACGGATGTATTCACGACAAATTGATTTCGAACAAGGTTGTGTGTGATCCGACGGAAAGCTAGTCCTCAGAATCTCAGAAATGGGCACCTGTAAAACGAAAAAAATGAAGCCCCTGAATGTTTCCTAAAGCGACCTGATTTATATGCACCTTGAACACCCTGACATACAGAAGTGACACGAGAACCCTACGTTACAACTAACTGCAATACGAACGTCTATGAAGGTAACAATACTCGAAATATTATTAATGGTAAACTTAAATGTCGTCACAATAACGTAACTTAATTTAATACATATATAAAATATATATTTAATTGGATACAAAATTTGGTCTTCCATACGTACGTTTACAGCTGTATTTATAAGCCAGCCACAAACCTCTTACCTACCACACAACTATACATCATTGAGAAGATTATTTGCTTCCATCTGTGGGGTGCATGCGCTACAATAGTTATGAGAAAACGTTAAATATTCTTGTTGTAACTAGTTTTAATATGAAATTCATTATTTTATTACTGGGAGTAATATTTTATTAATATACACTGCACACTTTAGACGTGAAAGGGCGGCTTCTACCTAGTAGTTCCTTTATGCAACTGTAACGGTGTTGGCCGGAAGACAGGCCAAAACACGTCGTGGTGGATACAATAGAATCAGAAGCTGTTTCTTAAAGTTGTGTTAATCAGAACAAATTATTAATCTGGCAATTAATGGTTTCAAAACAATGTTTGCTGAAATTTCACTTATTTTAAATAAAATTAGTAAATATTCACATTCTTACTACTTGCTATGTAAGAAGGTCGTCTCGAAAGCAAAGACCGTTAGCTCAGCGCACTTGTCCAATTCACCCACCGTCAGTCCAGACTTGGCTCAAGTGATTTTCACCTGTTCCCAACATTGAAGGAATTTTTGGATGGCAGACGCTTCAAATTCAATGAAGTAAAGGATGCCGTCAGCAGTAGTTAAATGGACCGGCGGCGGATGTCTATGACGAAGGCATGCAAAAACTCGTCACACGCTATGACAAATGCCTGAAAGTTGATGGCCACTACGTAGAAAAATAACTCAGCATCTGTGATCTGTACTGATGATAAGTGAAATTTATATTATTTTGTGTGTTTTTCTTGATAGCCAAACGGTCTTTATTCTCTGGATGACCCTTATAATATTTCGTACGAAGCTGATTGATTTCGATACTGAAACCGTAAGAATAAGTAGTATTATAAAATAAGGTATTGCGAAATAGTTCGCTGTATGCAGCTTAGTTGCAGAACCTCTTAGTGCCACAATTTATCTACTCTACAGAAGATAGCTAATAAAATTAAAGACAGAAAAAATTGAATAATATCAAAATGGCTCAGTTTGAATAGACGGTTGTAATTGTAACCAGATATACAATTGTAGCCAGCTAACTACAGTACTCTATTGTTTTATCACTAATATCGAACTAGACTGGTAATTACAAAACTTCCCATTATGTACGTGCATTTAAGAGCTGCTTTATGTAGACAGCCAGATGGTAATATGAATAACAAAATCCATCAGCTCATGTTACAGACATGAGTATCCATTAATTCAAATTTACAGTCGATTTAACTGTAAAAGTAATTATACTGGTATTGGAAAATTTTTAAAGACTTCTTGTGTGTAAAATCTGTGTATAATCTCTTCATAAAGAGGACTGTTAAATCTTCCATAAAAACAGGGAATATGAAACTAGCACACACATCGTGAGTGCAAACATAGACAACGATTTCCCGGAAATAACGGCCGTCCGACAGTTCAAACACAATAGTTACTGCAAACAATTGGGAATGTTTATTCCATATGTAATGAACAGTAAAACATATATAAAATCCGTTCCAGTTTAAAAAAAATATTTTTCTGTCTACACCATGGGTAAAGGAGTAAAAAATTTAAAGATTTTTCTACTATTTTGTTTAAAATTCTGTTTTAAAAACGACAGCAAATTCCGGGTTTAAAAGAATAAATAAGGCACGTTAAAATGAACCACACTATCACGAGGATTTCGCTCTTATGGAATGTACGCAGCTTATGTAGGTAGTTGTCAGCAACTGCCAACATAAATGCGTTGTGTAAAGTCCCAGAAGACCGAAGGCCTCACCTGTGCCGCCATGGAAGCCAGAAATCTCGCCACATTATCTCTGCCATCAATATCCAAATTCCATATTAAACATTGTTACATTTAAACAGCTAGAAAATTCAGAATTCATTCTACAGTATTAGCACGAAGCAATCATTGAATCTCAGATCTAAAGCTCATATATCACAGTAATATTTCGGGAGGGAAGTGAACGTTCGTGGAGCATAATAGTGAGGTGCGTTCGTGCAAACTTTGTTGCAGTATTACACATTATGATAGTGTGTTTGTAGACTTAGGTATCCAGCTTGCTATGTGGCTGTCCGACCCTGCAATATTTTCACATTATCTCACAAACGGCATGATTTTATAAAAAAAAAAAGTTTCTGAACAAAATATGTGTTTTCATTTTCTCTGCAATTTTATCTGAAATATTTCTCATTCTGAGAAGAACTGGACGGAGATATGATCAAGAATTGTTATTAGTCTTCACGTAAAATAACCGTTATTATTGTCAGATATGAATGAAACTTGAATTTTTTCGACAGCTTTTAAAAAACACTCAAATATCAAATTTCATTGAAATTTGTCCAGTGGTAACTACGAAAGAAAGCAGGGAACGTAAATTTCGTCAGCCTGTTTTCAAAAACATTCAAGAATTTGTCCAGGTAGAATAGGGGATACTATTAAATATCAGATAGGTAAAGGTAAAGCAGTCCCATTACAGGCCTGGACAGGCCCAGAGGGCTTCAGGAAGTTAAGGCTCCCAGATTTCGTGACAACGGCACAGGATGGTGGTAGGTTGTCAGCCTTACGCAACGACCGCCTTTGCTCCCATGAAATAGTCTTGGTACTCATTTCTGCTACAGGTTGATTCGACACCAGGGCCATAGTGCGATCGGAAGCATTTTATGTCAATAAAAAATTAAATATCAGATAAAAGACAAAACTTCCAACTTACGTCACAAATGACTACTGGCTGTTTTCTAAACTACTAGATGACATACACAGTTTTTACGTCAATGATGTTCAGCTGTTTCTTGTTAATTACTCTGTTCTTTTCTGTATTTCGTTTCTAAACTTTGGGAGGAATAGTTAGACTTCGTCGGTTTGAATTGTAGGTAATAATGTTTGAACTTAAGGTATCTTAGATTGAACTTCTCGTGATGTTACTCAAACACTACTTCATTCTGATTAATCTGCTATAACATTTTGTAGCAGAGATACTAGGCGTTGTCAGATGTTGATGTTAAGGTGGAAACTAAATACATAAAAGCAATGACACATCAGTCGCCTATATGAAGTTCTTCCAATAAGATAGTGGCAAAACTTTCAGGCTCATGCTAGAATGAAAACTGCATCATTCAGGGGAATAATATAAAAAAATAAAATAACAGCTGAATTTGAAGGCTTCTGTTTGCTCACCGTACATAACTAAGCCGAAAGAGAAAGCGTTTTATCACTAGACTAAAATTTGATTTATCAGTTGACTGTTGTGTTTGTGAGTGAACAAGATGAATAATAACCGTCAGTCACAACAAAGCTCTTGTCGTGTAATGTATGGTTTTAATGTAACGTGTTGCGGCTCAACAATAAAACATCATCTGAGAATAAGGCACTAAAGAAACTATTACGTACGAAGCATAATGTTAATTTACATCATCCACGTCTATGGTTGATATCTCAAATTCTGAAATATCAAAGAAGTATATATTTAGCCGATAAAAGTTATCTAAAATTAAGTCATTTCAAATAAGCTGATGAAATAAGAAGACAAAATATGTCATTAAAGTAGGATTAGTAATAGTGTATTGGTATAGTACATTAGAACTTAGTATAGTATAGTATAGTATAGTATAGTATAGTATAGTATAGTATAGTATATTAGAACTTCCACAATTCCAGACGAGAGTGGAGGTTTTTCTGTAAATATTCGGCGCTGGGGCTTCATTTTGTGTTCACATTCCATACAACGTGTGCTGTTGATTGAATTACTACTCAAGTTGTTATCATTCCTTATTCTTCTTATATTATGTCATCTGTTCTCCGCGAAATTGTATAAGAAAATGTATAAAAGAGCAGCAGACCCTTTGTTACTGTATAGACGTCTAGGCACTGGCGTTCTGCAGGGCAAAGTTAAAGAGACTGAGTGCTGAACCGAATCTACCGCGGACTGCTGTATAAGGGGGACACATTTAAAGGCAGAGAACAAATCGTTTAGACTGCTGAGACCCTGAAGATGGAGGAAGCAAGCTACACCGAAACGCCTGTACATATCAGTAGACAAGGCGTAATACAACAGAATACTTTGCTTTACTTCAAAAGTGCAATGAAACCAATCTGTGATTTTGTTCTCCCTAATTAAATTAATTGCCCTTTGGTTAACAAGTAATTTCCGTGAGACAGTATATATAAAGACGATTCCAGTAGTATAAAGCGTAGGTCTGCGGCCGTTCGACTGCTGGAATCGAGGGTTCGAATCCCGCTGAGGGCATGAATGTTCGTTTCTTGTGTTCGCTGTATGTTGTGTACTTAGCGGTCTCAGTGACGTACTTAACACTTATTCAGAGGGCTCTACCGTGTGTATGATGGCGTGTGTGTCTAATTATGTGTGATCTAAAAACCTCCAAAATTAAGCGGCCCAGGCATAAGGTGAGCTGCTGCACCACAGAAAAAATGTATGCGCAAGTTACACAGTTTGTGAAAACAACTATTTTATGAATTTCAATTGACTTTTATTTCCTCTTTTCCTACCCTGGAGCGGGCGAATTCAAACACGTGCATTTTAACAATATCTGTGTCACATGACGTTACTATTACCATCTTACAGAAAGCGAGACTTTCGGCTTGACAGATATGACGTATGTCTCTTTAATTACTGAGTCCACATTTATGTACTCATGTTTGTATTCATGGCAGTGTTCATTTTAATTAATATCCTTTGACATGATGCTCTACGACAATACAGTGACATGCGCAGGAACTCAGGTTTTGGGCCCAATTAGCTATCTTAATTTTCTGATAAATCAAAAATATTTGTATGTATAAGTTCCTATGATTTGGTCTAATTAATTCATTCTTGCCTTTCTAAAGATCCTTTTTAATTTTAGATTTTAATTTTCCTTCTAACGTTCGGGTTTTGTGAATGGAAGGGCCTCGATATGGTAAAGACAGGTCTGATTAATGCACCAGATTACTGAGCGTCCAAATATAGCATTTACATACTCTCATTCCAAAGTCTGACCTTCAACATTTGCCTAATTATTATCACATCTACATTACTTCTATTATCATCAGAGACTCAGAGTAAGTAATGAGAAATTAATTTCTCTGAATTTGCGTAATGCATGTGCATGTGTACGTGTACCTGACACAATAATGTTCCCATCTTCATATGCAAAATTTTATAACTAGTGAAGAAACTGTAAACACTTACAGAATACTAAGAACTACCCACGCATTTGCAGAAGTGCGAAATTAATCCCCATCCTTTCCCAGCAGCGTAACGCTTCTGTCAGTACTTCGTACTACAAATCATCAATGATGTGATGACTACTGAATAATGAATTACATGGGAGTCGGAAATGGCCATCTTGGCCTAACCGAATCACTAATGCGCCATTTACCTGATGGAAACCACAAAATCCTCAGTCATAGAAACTGGTCTTCCAGTCGAGATTCGAACCAGGTGCATTCCGAACATAAGTCTAAAACCTTCTCGCTGGTCTGTGAGGCTAAACTAACGTATGTGTGTCTTCAGTGTCAATATGCAATGTGAGGCTAAACTTACGTATGTGTGTCTTCAGTGTCAATATGCAATGTGAGGCTAAACTTACGTATGTGTGTCTTCAGTGTCATAATATGCAATGTGAGGCTAAACTTACGTATGTGTGTCTTCAGTGTCACAATATGCAACAGTAATATTTTCAGATTGGCACTCATCTAAATTTTACATAAACGTTTGTTTGTACCTCGCAGAGAACACACTTCGGCTGTGCTGGCACGATAAACCGATTAGTGAATATTTGGCAAACACTCACTGTTTCTTGTAACAACCATAGGGAAGACATAAGCTCTGTGACCAAACACAGCGATTCTTAATGTTGTACCGGGTGGTACATGTACTTCCCACTGGACTTAGAAGATTGAAATTTTTAATATTCAGAGGAATGCTGAAAACCCCTGAACTAATTTCTAACCATTCGAAGTCTGAAATTTGTGCAAATTATACATAAACATCAGGTCTTATCTTTCAGATAATAGTCCATCTATTTTCAATGATGTTTAGCTAAATAAACAGTGTCTCTCTTGAGAATTTTTGGAACAGATAACTACATTGTGTGGACAAAATTCAGAGTTCTTAAACGTTAAATTAGGTGGTGCGTATTACGACTGGTTAAGTCGTGCTTAAGAAAGAGACAAAAGCGGATCCCACACACGGGAATATGCATTAGTGCAGATCACCGTCGAACGACTATAGGCATATCTAATAGATTTTAAGATCATCATTTGACCGGTAATAGAACCCAAGTTGAAAGTCGCGATTAGCCTAATGGTCACAACTGTCGTACTGGGTTTCGAAACGGCCTTTTACCAGGCGGCCCTCCACGACAAATCTGTGTTTAAATTACTGTTTATTCTATTTCTTTATCTATTTGAAAGGCTTAGGGCCGCTTTTAAACTTTTTGGTGAGTATGGTTTCCTGTAACTTTCACTTCCATTCATCTATGTGTATAGGGCGTCAGAAGGCTCAGTCTTCTCATAATATTTCATATAAACATTTCCTGAAAACTACTAGGTATTTTATCAGATCCTGAGTTATGTGTAATTGGTAGCTTTGAAAGCAAGCGTAGGCTATACAGACACTTGTAGTGGGCACGAACCATCAAATCAGTAACCGTACTAATATGCAGACTGTATTTGGAGCATAAATCTTCCAAATAATCAGAATCTTAAGCAGTGGGCATTAGCGTAAATACCGGATGATTCATAATTGCGTGGCACATTTCATAAAATCTGAAACATGAATAGCGGAAAGGATTGTAACAAGCGACCTGCAAATGGAAAGAGGTTTTTATTTCATACATCATAAGTGCGGTGTGTGTCCGCCCTTTGAGACACGGCTTGTTAAGTCCTTTCTGCCATTCAAGTGCACAGATTTTGTGAAATATGTCATGGAATTATTAATAACCCTGTACTATAGTTCCCCATAATAAGCAGTACTTTTTCAAGATAAAAGGTTACATAGGATAACTACTAAAACGAACATGGACGTGTAGTATTTATTCGATATAACACAATAAAACACATCGCTACCCAGATCTATCAGTCTTTCACTTGTGTTCCCTAAGTCTTCCTGTTCTTGCGGAATGGTTTATTGAATTTCGGAACTGACAAATTAAAATGAACTAACGATGATGGTTCTACTTCTTTTCGAATTAATATCTTGGTTGTAAAGCGCCCCAAAGTAGTCTGTGAGCAGTTAGATCTGAATTGCAACATATAAGCCACTCGAACTATGCACTTTATGTACTATGTATGTCAGAAATATGGGGACAGCGGTGGCACAGTGGTTAAGGCGCTGTGCTACAAATCGGAAGGTCGCTGGTTCAATTCCAGCTGGTGTCATTGGATTTTTCTTTGACCTATAGTCCTGGGGTCGACTCATTCTCTAACATAAATGAGTACCAGGAGCATTTCTTGGGGGTAAAGCCGGCCGGTGTGTAAGGCTGAAAACCTTACCACCATCCTGTGCCGTTGTCACGAAATCTGGGATCCTTAACTTCCTGGAACCCTCTGGGCCACTCCGGGCATGTAACGGGACTGCTTTACCTTTTTTTTATGTCACAAATGTACCTATACAGAAGGGATGAAGATCAAATATCTGCTATGGGTCACGGTGTTCCGATTAAATTTCCTATCTTCTTCTCCGTACTTTCAACAAGGCGAACGAATTTTATCTACAACTAAGCCAGGAAAGTCAAATTCCACCCTTCATTACCACTCTCTTCTTTCTGTTACATTCTCTTTCTCCCTGCAATTCTCCATGCTTTTCCTATCCACGTCAACACAATTTCTTGTACCTCACCCTCCCATCTTATTCGAACGGATCTGGAGAATTTCTTTGGAAGAAATTTTCTTCGTGTTCTCTAATTGTCGCAGAAGAAATTAAGTGCGCTACTGCCGATCCCATTAGGTGCACTGAACTACAGAACACTGGGAGTGTTATCTATAATAAATTTTTACTGTAAAAATTAGATCGACTTTCTTCAAATCCTTAGTTTTTACATTAGATCATTTCTTTGATTTATACTTCCATTTTCGAATATTTTTTTCTGATTTCCTCCAAAACATTCATCTACTCTTCTCTCTTAAGCTTCGGGGGCACGGACAGTATTTTTAAGTCTACGTTTTCTTCTTTTCTTCCTTACTCTACCTCTTTTCTTACGTCTAATTTTGCTTCTCGTTTTTCTTGCTGAGTTATTCTTAACTGTCTCCGCTTTACCTTTCTGCTCCCTCTAGCCTCATAGCTTAGTGCTTTCCTTCCCGACTTACTAGTATTTCCCTCCTCTTTTCCGACCCCAAATCTTGTGTATACGTCTAGAAGAAAGCTAACTAATGATGTCCTTTTCTTCCTCATGAACAAAGACCAATCCTCAATCTTGACGTCAAAATTTGAAAGAAAGATGCGGTTGCAGACTCCATTGATCTCCATCAAAACCCTATTCTCGCTGGAAGCAGCACAGATAGCAATTACTAAGCGGCAGCAGCAGTCTTCAGAAGAATACTATCATATCTTTGTTCGAATGAAGTAGCGAGAACGCTGAATGCATTGCGTTTGAAGTTTCTCACTAGTTGAAACATAAAGACATCTTAGTAATTCATATCGAAATGAACTGTTGTTTGTGTTTGTGCATCAACACTCCCCGAACAGTCAGTCGGGACCAGATCTGCGAAGTTTGTACCGGCACCTTCACACAATTCAACAGCTAAGAACAATAGTGCACGATTTGTTCTGATGAGACTTTCTGAACTAAATAATCAGGATGTAAAACTGTTTGTTTTGGAAATGGTGTTTGTCCAATTTAACTGATTTAAGATATGCTCGCCTTGAAACTACCGTTCAGTTTAAACTTCATATTGTACATCTGTTTTGTAACGAGTATTTAGTACCAATGTTTTTTTTCAAGTTGGTGCACACAGGCCCGATGCATAATTTTTGTGGTTTCCTATTATAATGTCGAATGTTTAAGAATTAATGATCCCTTTATTGTCTCTAACACGCATGCGTAAAATGTCATTTTCACACAACCACACACCTACATGAGGTTATCATTATTACAAAAAGACAATTTTAGCTATAATAAACGTGTAATATGCAGGGATGTAATTATGATATTTCTTTCCAGAAATCGTGACTTCTGACAACATCCAGAACCGCAAACATAAAGTATATTACTGTACTATATAAAGACGTGATTTTATGGATGCGTTTAAGAATTCGGTGACCAGTAGCAGCTCACATTTCATATGACAAAAATCAATAAGTTCTGCCTAGAAATATATGGTGAGATTCGAACACGAAACACGATCTTTGGAGAACGCTGCCTAATGATATGACTTTGAAATAGCGGATTTATGTAGAAATGACGCATAATGAAATTAAACAACCAACTTAGAGTACACTTTGAGTGTATATGTAGACAGTCGTTCAGTTAGCCATTACATTTCCCCTCTTGTATGGAACAGCACGCGATCCGGATTAATGTCCCAGCGGTTCACACTATCACACCCTATTCCTTTAACATCACTTGTAGTATTATCTTGTCATTTTCTAATTGATCTCTTTTCCTAAGTATCAATGACAAAATCATGCTTACATTTTATATATTGGTACCGCCTCCGACATATCCCGCCTATTGCATCATGGTCTACGTGATGACCAGTTACTGTGTGGGGAAGCGCACAGATTGTGACCTTCCTTACTCAGTTTTTTCCAGCCCGCTGCTCCAATTCCTTATGCCCAATTACTCCTCTCAGTACGCTGCTCTCAGACGTTCTCAGCTCAAGGATGCAAGCACTTTTCAGAAAGCAGGATTATGAAATACTAACATTCGAGTTGCCCAACATAGCCTATCGTTACCGTTGACTGAACGCAGTAGATAATGAGTGGTTTATTTTCTTACAGCTGTCCGTGTCCAACGATCGTTTGGTGGTACTGCGGAAGGTCGGATTCAACTTGTCCGGTAACTTCAGCTGTGAAGTGACAGTAGAAGCCCCATCCTTCTCTACAGCCACCGTGTACCAGCAAATGCAAGTTGTCTGTAAGTTGTACCGCCCATTTGCCATAGGCGCACTTTTCGATAAAACTTAAACTGTACTCCGACTGTGTGGTAGGTAGTATTCTGACATCTGTGCATGATTATCCGCGAAAAGGCGGGAGTAGAATCGTTCCCAAACAACTTTCGTGCTGTGTGCCATATGCAGTGTGTTACAACTGAACATTTTTTCTATGTCCACTTCAGTACTTCCACTTTATAGAGAAGTAACAAGAAATTATATTTAATGTCAAGGTGCGGCATATCCGTTGTGCTTCTAGAATACATAAAGAAAGAAATAGACACATTATTGCAAAACGTTGTACACCGACGGATCGTATTTCTTATACAAGTTGGTTCAAATATGACCGGGACTGATGTCGCCAGAATTACACACAAATCGTTCCGGTCATATTTGAACCACCTTCTATTATGAATTAAGTTTAAGTTCGCGCTATTAAAAGGAAATAAGCCCTCTTATGTACCAGGATAAATCCAATGTATTAAATTTTATTACGTTTGTTTTCGCTCTGCCATATATTTATTAAGATAAGAAAATTAAATTCGTAAAGGTAGAGTTGTACATCACGTTAAATCTTAGCATTGGAAGATTATAAGATTTCTTACTAAGGACTCAGAAGGGCTTTCTCTATATATTCTTAAATATCTGACTCTTTAACACTGAAACAAACTTGTGTCCTTTTGTACCACATTATTCTCTAAAATTGCGATTAATATTTCAGTGCGAAAATGCGCGTTTGTGCACAAAATATTGTTCCCAAAAAGGGATATTCCGGTTTGTAGCGCAGTGCCTCAACCAACTGCGCCAACACGTGTCCCCTAGGGGATTCGTTATTATATTTAATATTTGTTTGTGTGCAATAAATATTTTCCCCCTTAAATTTCATTGAATGCTGGTTTGCATAACATTTTCTGGGATAATTAGTTATGTACTGTGCGTTAAACAGCCTTTACATGAGAACTACTTCAAAGCCAAATCAGATTTGAGGCAGAAATATGTTCGTACAAATTTAATACATGGTGAGCAGTTGATTTATTAACTCTTCAAACGCCAGAGGTTTTAACTAAAGGAATCCATTCTGTTCGGCTAGCAATCGATACTGCAATTTGTCTAAAGTTTCTTGGAGTGTGTATCTTTATCTGCTAGTGGCGAAAGATTGTTGAGTCGTTATTAAAAATTCACTGTATTCATTCCGTTTTCAACATAATTCCGACATCCACAAACTGGTGGGAATTTCAAACATATTGGGTCACTACTTCAGAAGAAACTAATTTCCGCCCTAAAAGTAGTTTGTTACCTCACTTCTCATGAGGCCGCAAGAGAACAGCCGGTCAGCACTGTTTATGTGTCTGCCGTTAAGGGAAAGAAAATAAACTTCAACGGAGCGAGCTCTCTTCCTGAGACTTTAAATAAAAAAAAAAAAACACACCTTTATATTTCGTCGACGATAATTCATAAATTTATTCTATTTTGCTTCTTCTCTTAAGGCAGTGTTTGACAACACTAACGGTGTGATACGACTGTCATTATGATATACAGCACTTCGCGACTCTTTCTTTTCACCCATACATATATTCAATTTTAAGAAATAATAGTGTGACTGTATCTAATAAAGGTATTTCATAAAGTGTGATCTTATCTGAGGTGTTTCCTCTCCATTAAAGTACATTATATGCAAACCGGAAGAATCGATTTGAATATGAACTAAAAATGTATTTCTTATGTACACTGGACCGTGCATCATTGTGGTAGTTGAAGAATAAGAGACCAACTTAATATCACAGTTTATTAAGTTTTATTTCACTTCTTCTATGCTCAACATGTTTCGGACATTAATGCATCCATCATCAGGAGCCTGCGACTTTTCTATTGTATCACCACATTGGTCGTGTGTTCTTGTTTCGATGTGTGTTG
>Ga0123355_10012262_pt1 | contig 13273 bp, 6 predicted proteins | sample TergutEmb28metaG_3_FD_89872 | JGI IMG/M metagenome (GOLD analysis project Ga0123355, IMG submission 89872) | Embiratermes neotenicus P1 segment gut microbial communities from Petit-Saut dam, French Guiana - Emb289 P1 | ecosystem: Host-associated > Arthropoda: Insects > Digestive system > Gut ... | reverse complement strand
TACTTACTTACTTACTTACTTACTTACTTACTTACTTACTTACTTACTTACTTACTTACTTACACCATGGTGCAGAGTCCTTCTTCAGAAGCTAACTGGTTTGCAGCTAGTCAAGAAATTCCCCGCAATTCACGGAACTCGAAAGTTCATTACCGCACTCACAAGCGTCCGCCACCTTTCTCTACCCTGGGCCAGCCCAATCCAGTCCATATACCCACATTCTACATCCTGGAGATCCATCCTAATATTATCCACCCATCTACGCCCAGGTCTCCCCAGTGGTCTCCTTCCCTCCGGTTTCCCCAGCAAGACCCTATACACCCCCCTCTCCTCACCCATACGCGCCACAAAAAGAACAGGGTCTATACTGATAAAAACCAATAAAGGGTAGATAATAGCCCAAAAGTAGGTAGGTCTTCATGAAAGGTAACATAAGTCGCACTGTAATCAAATCGTAGAATGCTGACAAACTTTAGTAAATATGCTAAATATAACAGGTTACGAAGAGCCTTTAGGTGTGAGTCGCGTTGTATCAAGTGGAGTTGGCCGCCAAGACTTGACGAGGCTGGTAATCCCTTTTTGTATCTGCTTTTTGAAGGCGCCAAAAAATTCCGGCGCTTGTGAAAGGCTTACAAGTTTGTAACCGGAACTAAGCAAATTCCTTAACTCTCGGAGTTACAACGATATTATTCTCACGTTACTTTCCTCACCGAATGCGAGTTCAGAAATGCAGAGTAATTTAGTGCAGCAACACAAAATGTCGCTGTACTGTAAAAGTAATTAATGTACAATAAACCACGTTTCTGCGCTTTCAAGCGGTGGGAATCCGTAACATTAACACTGTGAAAGTGGTACTGTACTGTGGCTGTTCAGGATTTCAGCCTACCGCTACGGTGTAGAAAAAGTCTGCGCTTTTCTGGAATATTTGTAGAATTGGGACTCCAGTAAGACTGTGTTTTTGTGCCTACGCCATTTATCGTTCCGTCGAGTTTCTGATTACGTCCGAAGAAGTGTAGAAGAGGAAAATCTCACAACATTGTATTTCATATTTTCCACTTTGTTTCTGTTGTTTTGCATATCTCATTTTCCTTGGTGTTCATTTGAGGCAGCTGCAGACCTCGCGGTATGCAGTGCTGTCAGGGATGACAAATGCGGAAGGAGAAGGACATGGCCCCCCCTGTTTAATGCATTTTGAGCGCATAGCTGTCATTTGTTTTAACTACGATACTCTTGAATTTCGAACCGAGTACCGTAAAAAAGGGGCAAAGAGGGGGGATTGAGTTTCACACTTCAGGCCGAGTAAACATTGTGGCACAAAATTAAAAAGAATAATTGTAAAATGTATGAAACCTACATGATATATAATATTACGTGTGCATGATATGTGTTTTATATATCAAGTTTTATTTACGTATATAGGAATTTTGTATTCTTGTCGGGCGGGGACCCCGCAGTACGGTTGCGTACCTCAGACGTAAAAACTCCCTTCTTACCTACAGGTACTTTATCATTACCTCTATCATATTTTGTTAATTATGTGTTACAGTAAAACACAGCTCGAGGGTACAGTTCGTTCGAAATAATAACTATGCTGCTGGCTGGATGACTGAGTTCCAATATCCCCCCCCCCCATGGGGAGAGACTTCTGTTCTTCACAACGTCCAGTTTGGCTCTAGTCCCACCTATTCTCATTTCAACTTGGCACCATGTCACCTTCTCTGGAGGCAAAGCAACTCCATAACCTAACTGGTCATTTATATTTTCACAGTGCCAAGTTAAGCAGGTCGCCATTTCACAAGGCCGCTGTCCCATAAACCGTGTCTTTATGGTGTGTGCTTTATTGAGAACTGTGGTTTTTTTTTCACACTTAAGTACCTGCAACTGCTTTACGAATGGAAGTATCAATAGATCGATCATTGGCTTGGTTTGTTGTTGATATGACAATAAATGGCGAATCACTGCCCGTTCGTTGGCTATTTAAGTGGCAGCAGGGCGAAACAGAACAATCGCCTTTTAACTGGTGCTTATTTTAACACGTGGACGTTTACATACACTTTTTTTCACATTCCACCGTGCGTCTTGATAATATCAAAGTTTTATTTATTCACCGACTGATGCACTGGTGAGCTGTCTTAAAAAAAAGATATTAAAATTTGCATTAAAATTTACGAGGGCAGTCCATAAAGAAACCGAACTTTTTTAATTTATTGCTTTACTTACAACTTAATCAATCTTGTCACCTTCAAAGTACTCCCCTCCACTCTTGATACACCGCTCCCACTGGGGTTTTTTTTTCCATTTCTGGAACGCGTCCTGGAACGTGTTTCGCGGGACGGCACGAAGGTTCCGTATCGAATTTTTTTCGATCTCCTCTACCGTCTGAAATCGGTGACCTTTTAGTGAGGATTTCCACTTCGGAAAAAAGAAAAAGTCCGCAGGGCTAAATCTGGAGAGTAGGACAGCTGGGGGACAACAGTCGTCTCATCCTTCGTCAAAAAATTTGTGTCGCGTCAGCAGACGCAGCACAAATTTTTCGGCAACACGACGCATCTTCCGTTTTTCGGTCAAAATCAGGTGTCACGAACTTTTACAAGTTCCTACTTCTTCGGCAAATTCACGAACAGTTAGGTGACGATTTTGACAAATCACAGCAAGCATTTTCTCAACGTGATCGTCCTCCATTGACGTGGAAGGCCGTCCAGATTTGGGGTCGTCTTCGATGGACATTCTGCCCTATTTGAAACGCTGGTACCACTCGTGACATTGCGTACGGCTCAAACAATCCTCTCCATAAGCCTGTTGTATCATCTGAAAAGTCTCCGTAAAAGTGTTTCCCTATTTGAAATAGAATTTGACGCAAACGCGTTACTCCTCAAGATCATTCATTTAACAACTTGCAAAAAATCGCCGAGAGTACTAACACACTCATTCAAGCGAGTGTAACTCGATGACTAATTGAAATGGCATGATGTTGCTTGTGTCAGAATGAAGCTTGACGTCCCCGCTACACAACGCCACCATCGCGAGCGTCCTGCACGTAAACACTGGCTTGCTATTTCACAGGTTCTGTTTCTTTACTGACGGCCAACTTACATTAGAAAAGCTCCGACATGTTTCGACGTTACAGTTACACTGTCATCAGGGAACGCATTAATTAGTGCTTACTAAAGTTACATTTGTTAAAATAGTTCATTAAAATACATCGGTATGTGGTTAATATAGTGGTGGAGTGGCTGCATATATTAGGTCCTTATTGGTGTCTGTTTTATGTACTGCCGAACAGTGCAACAGACAGACACAAATAAGGGCCTAATATACGCAGCCACACCATCATCGTATTAACCACACACCGATATACTTTAATGGATTATTTTAACAACTGTAACTTCAGTAAGCACTAATTAATGCGCTCCCTGATGATGATGTAAGTATAACGTCGAAATATGTCGGAAAAATTTTAAAGTAAATTTTAATAAAAATTTTAATCTTGTTTTTTTTAGACAAATCACAAGCGCATCAGTTGGTGAATAAATAGAACTTTGATGGTTACATATGCTTTTCCAGAAGTCTTTGTAGCTTGAGGCGTAGACACAAGGAAGTTAGATGGTAATTTGAATCAACAAACGTCAGAAAGCGGGGATCAAATTTCGCCAGAAATTGTGCAGAATCGGGAGAAATAAAAAAATGAGTGTCATCAATCTTGTGTAGCAGACATCCAGACGAAGAAGAGATCGCAAGACATTTCTTGGTTACTCGAATACAACAAAGTTTAAAATCTAAACGGAAAGTTTAAAGAAAATTAAAACCTTTTTTTGATGAGAACTTTCATAACACATAAATTCTATAAAGTATGTTTATATTATTGTGCTTAATGCTGGTGTATTGCAATGTTTGAAGCCTGTTCTTAGTGTTTCTAACTCTTGCTTGGTATAAGAGGTAATAAATCGGGTAAATCGTAAGTTTAACTCCACAGAGAAAAACATTTCAAAAGACCAAGTTTATGGTCTCATTACTAACTACACCGTCATCCCGTGTTAGTATTTCCCTATAATCACTAAGCTGGGGTAATTCTTTTTTGTTGTATAACGTAAAGTATCAAACTCTGGCTTGACTTTGCATTGCGCCCATTCGTGCAGAGACTTGGGTTTATAGTGTCATGAAAGAGGTTCCCTAAACTATCAGGACTCTTAAACTTCATTTGAAAGAGACTCATAAAATGTTTTATGTATAGCTACTTCGCTTTATAAAGACAATGGCGTAGAATTCTGCGTCACAGTTTGTATCAGGCGTAGAATTCTGTGGAAGTATTTGTCTCGTTGCAGCACTTCCACAAATATTTAAGCCAAGTTATAAACCTAATTATTATTTAAGGCAATATTCAACACGTAAAAAATGTAAAGGTAAAGTGATCCCGTTACAGGCCCGGTGTGGCCCAGAGGGTGAGTAGAGGTATAGCTCTACCCTGCCATGACCGCGGCACTAGAAGGGGGTGAGTGGTCAGCAGCACACCTCGGCTGCACTTTACGCCCGGGAAAGACCCGGTACCCATTTTACAGGAGGCTGAGTGGGCCCGAGAGCCGGTCTGGACGGACGGGAAATATCGTCCCCACCGGCATTCGATCCCGGACCGTCCGGACCGTAGTCAGTCACTATACCGACTGAGCTACCCGGTCCACAGTATTCAACGCGTATTTTATAAATTTTCAGAACATTTCTTTGCTACAGAACTTTTCAACACAAGAGAAATAAAATACTTTACAAATTAAACGGTGACTGCTTCCGTTGTATTATACTTTCAAGCGTCAATAACAATTCATTATCTAAAATAAATTGCTTATATTCCGACTTCATTCGTTTTCTAAACTTAATATGCACAGAATATTGACGCAAATACCCAATGTTTTGTAAGCTCTGAACGCAAATTTATGTGCCTCTATTGTATAAGTCATGAATAATATCTTTAAAGCATAATGAGAAAATTTGAGAAAATTTTAAACCCTTAAAATTGTAATAATAGCCACTTAATTGTGTGAATTTCTTCCAACCAGAAAAAAAAAGTTAGGTCGACCAAGAAAAAGACGGAAAGACCGTCAAGACATGACGAGATATAGAATGAGTTTTACCCTGTTGCTGATGATAATTTTTATTAGCCATTTTTCCTCCAGTTTTTCATTCCACAACCATCGCCCATAATAGAAGTTCCTCTCATCCCTGTGTAACATGTGTCAGCCTGCTCCGTCCGCAAGAGAGCGGCAAAGTGGCAACAGCTCTGCGGTGAAAGGTCACTTTAACAGCACAGTATAAAGTTGTCTCCCATCTCAAGTCAGATACTTAACCTTTTGACGCCTAACGACGACTATAGTGGTCGTACCGCACCGCTAAACTCTAAATGTTTCATTTTATATATTTATTCAACAAATATATATATACTGAATAATTTAAATACGGTATATACTCTCCGTTTTTTCCTCTTCAAAATGCAGTTTGTTTCATAACTCTAACATATTTGGTTCCTGTATTATTCACATTTAGTATACAGGGTGTGCTAAAATTAAAAAAAATAATCCCGGAAACTTGTGTCACGTCTGTCGTAATTAGTTTTGTGTACTTCGTGAATGATGTACTTTCTGATGGCTTCATAAGGGTTTAAAGTTTTAAAATCATCTTCAGGCACCGGAGTTCTTTCTTTGTGTCTCCAAACTCGCCATCTGCAGAAATTTGACCGTGATATGAACAAGTTCCTTCTGCTGTCATGTGAATGAACAGGGGACATATCCAACATTATTCATTGTGTTTCAAAAAGGGAACAATTAGCCAATAACCTTCCATTTATAATCTTTTTGCACTTAAGCCAAGTAATAGTGTGCCTTATGTGCACCCCTGCTGTGTAAATGAACTGTACACTGGACATCACCGGGTGTATAAGAATATTCTTCTTATGTCAATAATCTATATACGTTTTAAGATAATATTACAGTTACATTGACCGAGCTATCCTTTTGCTCTACACTTGGGTAGGTTTCCACAGTACAAAAACTTACACCGTACCGCAGAATAAACATGGTTGCATTGTACCGGTCTCGATCTGCCGAACGCGGACAACAACGGAGAAAATTAGATTATTTTATTTATTCTGCCAACTCCAGCAGGAGCTGTACCCACTCGCTGTTCACTGCGTCGGCTGTAAACTAGATTTTAACTTTTTAACAACATTTATTTATTTTTAACTTTTGTTTTGTCGGATTACGGCTTCGTAAAGTTGTAACCAGATCTGAGCAGCATTACAACAAACGGTATTCTCAGTGTGGTAAATATAATAAAATTGTAACCAGATCTGAGCAGCATTACAACAAACGGTATTCTCGGTGTGGTAAATATAATAAAATTGTAACCAGATCTGAGCAGCATTACAACAAACGGTATTCTCGGTATGGTAAATATTAAGAATTCCAACTTCCTAGGCGTTAAGCCTGTGATCTGTTAGAAGTTTACCGATATTTCGAATAACTATATTTCGTCCATCTGTAAGGTAGAGCAGTAGTCTGCCACACTAGACTCCTACTCTTCTAATACGAAGATGAAAGCAATGTTTATCTCCAAAATAATGGTAGATTTATACAAGACTACACGGTGATACTCCCAAAAAAAACTCGATTTTGTTATCAATACGGTTTTTGAAAGGCGCCCGGTATGGGGCTTCAGATGTTTTATAGGACCTCATACAGCTTTGCAGAGTTGGTGGTCATGCTGGTTTAGAAAAATCACGAAATCCGCCATACTTAAAAAAAATCACTTCAATTTTCATTCCAGAAATCTTTTGTCTCGTTAATAAAAACAGACTCAAAAGCCGAGCTCATTTCTGATAAAGGTGGGGGTTCATCGAAGTCTGCATTACCCAGAGAACTCGAGTGACCAGCAGTTCTATCCGATTACTACGCCACTTCGGCCCTACGCGCAGCTAATCTGATCATATAGGCTATTTGTTAGCTTTTGATGCATGGAATTATTAATGGGAATGCTAAGGGTCGGTCTCTTGTATAGCGCTAGCCAGAGAGAGTTCGCGGTCGAAACAAAGCAAACACCCCACGTACATATTAGGTCCTTGTGCCACCTCTCCTATGTTCTTCAACAGCCACAAACTAATAAAATGTCTCGCAGCTGATATCTTGAGTGCTAAATGCGGGTTGTAGCGAACCCAGCTTCATCTAGCAGCTTACGAATTATTACGAACGTACGTTCCCCGTCATTACACCACCACCCGATTTCAGCACTCAGTGCTGGATTATGAGATAAAAGATAAAATGTTACACTTATCGGTACTTTATTAAATAACAGTGCCACTAACTTTAGACGTGTCGGCCCAAGTAAGACACCGCACCGCAGTATTCTCTTTCCCCAGTCTTACCCTTAATATTGACTTTTTCCTTTTTTTTTCTCGGTGTGTTGCCTTGTTGGTGCCTGCCCGTATGCGATCGAGAGGCTTTCTGGAGACAAGGCTTTCTAAAATTAGTGTCGGCTTGGATTTGGTACGAAAATCCGTTTGTCATTGCTGGGAGTGTAGGGTTTGCCGGGGCTCGGCCCACAAAGAACAGACCTGGGGTCTTCAGCCAAAAATAATTTCTAGCAAGTAGATTTCTCAGTTTTATTTGTTCTTTCCTTGTCCGAAAATATTATTTCTGTTATTGTTCTAGTATTTGCTGTTAAGAGAAGGGATCCAGCGTGTGTTTAATCTCATTAAGTTCGACCGTAAAATCGTAGAAGCGACTATTAGCTTCGTCATGTCTGTCCGTCCGTCTTCGTCCATCCGTCCACACGGAATAAATCGACTCTCACAAGGTGGATTTGCGTGAAATTTGTAATTTGATTATTTTTCGAAAATCTCTACAAAAACTTCAAGTTTAATCACAATATGACAAGAATACAAGAAGACCTTACACATTTTTTTTAATCATATCTCGCTCAGTTCTTCTTAGAAAGGGAAATGTTTTAGACAAAAGTTGCAGTTAAATCAAAACACACATTTTAGGTTCAATAACTTTTTGTCTAAAATCCTTCCAATTATGAGATAATGTGGGAAAACACTGTAGAGCCGGGTAGCCGACAGATGACAATAAGGCGCATGCACATTGCATACCGAATACCTAAGGCTGCAAATTCACACTTAGAACATGTAAATTTTATTTCTTTTCCACTGCAACAACGGTTGCACAAAGGCGCCTAAATTTTATGTTATACGTACATCGCTTGTCTTGCTAGCTTATATATTTGAGTTATTCTCTCAGCACATCTAAGGTAATTGATCCTGTCTTTACTATTATCTCTGTCTGCCTTATTATGGTGCAAACTCAGTATAACGTCGAATGTTTTAATGCTACTACAAAGGACCCTCAAAGATATGGGAGGGAATTGGGTTGGAGAAATATGACATCTCTTCAAAACTGTCTTCATTCTTCCAAATGTGCAAATATATTAAATAAGCAATAGCAGGCAGCCGGTAGAGGGTAATCCTCCAAATTTTGGTTGGAGGATTTAGCAACTGCTCAAACTTGAAAGTCCAGAATTGTGCAAAATGTTACAGAGGGCTGCGGGCTTGGCTCCGTGTTGTGAGTAGGATATTGAAATGTCGGCCGCAATGGGCGGGGACCGTGAGAGGCTGAGTGACTGGTAACTTCTCAAGAACGGCTCCATTATTTTGGCATATATATATATATATATATGTTGTTCCAGGGGGAATGTGTCACACATCGGGAGAAGTTTTCTTAGATCAAATTACGTAAATATAGCCCAATATACCTGTACCAAAAGTTTAACCGCTACGGAAACAATGGCAATAAATAATTTAAAGAGTGAAAATTTATACAAATTACTGATTACCAAATTCATAATAAAACTATGAGAAATTTCTTTTTCGTGCAATATTAACACCTTATATCATAAAAATCATCATTAGGGCGCCAAGTATTGCATACAGCAGGCGCTCCGCATTGCGTGGTTTCGGCTCAAGGACGGACCTGCGCAGTGAACGGAAAATGCATCACGCTGAACGGGTACAGTGCTTGCAACCGCAAGAAGACCACATTCATCTCGTGTCATGATCTCCGTAACGTTTAATTTATGATATATTTTTTGTTATATCTACGTAATTTAACCCAGGGAGCGTTTCCCCAAAGATGGCGCATTTCCCCTCTAACGCTCTGTGTACGAGCAACTTAACTCTAAATGGAAAAACCACAATTTCTTGAGGTGCCGCAACTCGTATTGAGGATGCAGAATGATCCACGATAAATTTGTGTCTATGTGTATAGGGTTGCATGTGGGTTATACACTTATATACAGGCCTATCGGGCAGTATTTCTATTTAGGCAGCTTCATCTCTTTGTCTTCAATTAAAAGCTCATTGTGGACATCTCAAAAAGTCTCTAGTAACATATAAATGATACATAGAGTTCCATTCGTAGGCACTGGTTCCTCTGCTGCAAGCGTTAAAGGCAATTGTGACATAAAACACGAGACGTTTATTGTTACAAATTTTTTTTGTTTCAGAACAAGGGTCCCTGACCATCGTGCGTCGCAGTAGCACCAAGAAGAACCAGAACCACAGTGGCTGTCCTTCCTCTTCCTCATTTACTGACGATGAAGCCTTAGATGCTGTGGATCTGGACACTGACAACCTACCTGCCGTAGACACGCCAGATGCCTGCGACAAAGCAGCTATCAGGTCTGTGTGCCACTGCTTATTTTGTATGTTTGTTTTTTCCGTGACTTTGCAGGCCAAATTGGACCTAAGCAGCCTCATTGTTGACGTTTCTAGACCACACACAATTAGGCACACACTTACAGCCGGTAGAACTCATCTGAACGAGTGATCGGCCCGTTACACAGGTTGCTAAGTACATAATACAACAATCATCCATGCCGTCAGCGGGATTCGAACACGCGATTCTCTCAATCCAAAGACTTCAGACCTCCGCCTTAGACCGCAGGGTCACAAGATGTCGGACTTCTTACCATATGCTCGATACCAGTTACCAACACACAAGTGTTTTTCCGTGTTGTATGAATTCATTTTTCGGTTATAGACAGAAAAGAGCACACCGCTGTTATTTCGTATGCATCACTCTGCGGTAAATATGGTTATGCTTGAACAGTTGAAAGTTTTCTTAAAATCAAGAAATTCTATATTTTTTAAACCTAAGACGCACCATTCACATCCCGAGAGCGCAAATCAGTTTCATCCGGTTTAAAATTTTACAGCCTACTTGCCTTAAGAACCTTAACCTCTCATGCCGAATTATCTCAAATTATTTCGTACTTTGTAGTTTAAAAAAAGAAGTATTTGTGCATTTCTCGTTGCTCCACTCTCTCACGTGTAGCGCTGATGTCGTGTGTCTGGATATTGCACCTTCAACAGGCCAGATGCAGAATAGGAATTTCTGAGCGTCGAATTGCTCATATTACGTCACTTCTACATGAACATGTTGCCTCAGCACTCACAATATTTAAGTACCATTCACTTGTTTTCCTCCCCTATAATCATGAGGTTTGCCATCCCCGTTGTGTTCTATGAAATATCTAATAGAGAGTGTGTGTACTCGTCTAACACAACTATATTTACTGGTAGAATATAAAGTATTTTCAACATAAGGTACAACTACATGTTTCGGCGCTTGATGATGACCATCTTTAGGTTGTAAATGAAATACTTATTAAGCAATTATACAAAACATATGTGGGCTGTTTATGTGGGGTACAGATGAGATTATTGTGATATTAGTTTGATTTATGTAAAAGAATAAGATGCTGCTAACAAATACAGCAAGTTAACGAACCTAAAATTATAGTCACAGATGTTGCATATTATTGTACATTGTATATTGTATACTTCAGTGTAATTACACAGCACACATAGACGTAATATGATACCTACCATAGATTTAACTATAATAAGCTTAGATATAGTTTGGTAACAGCATGGACCCCTCATGTAACCCACACCGCCCAAACTTTCTGACAGATACGAGATGTCGTGCCCACTTTAGCCCCTCCCTACCCTATATAAACAGCCCATGTATGCTTTGTGTAACTGCTTAATAAGTATTTCATGCACAACTTGGAGACGGTAATTATCAAGCGCCGAAACATGTAGTTGTACCTTATGTAGAAAATACTTTATATTCTGCCAATAAATATAGTTGTGTTAAACGAGTACACACACTCTAAATTAGTTACCTCCTTTCCAAGACAGTGTATCATATCCTCGTACAATAAATTTGAGTGTCTACATATTTCGAAGTTTACTGATAGGCTAAACATACTGTACTACACTGTACACTGTGTTGTTGTAGCATTAAGAAATTGCATCTTGCCACAAGGTTTGTTTAAGTGTTTCACACCTTTCTGACAGCAAATACGGCATAAACCTTTGTTCCTTATCATAGACAACAAATGTGTTCTCTGTAAGAAACTGACGAAAGTTGAGTATATGAAAGATAGATGAAATGGGCCCTTCTTGTGACGGTATTAGCGTAACTTTCACGGGCTGATAATTCACACTTCATATCCGGCGTTTCTCCATTTACGATGGTCGAAGCCCTTACAGCAGCGGTTATGAATTTGTTATTTGTTTCTAAATAAAACTGCCGGTGCCAATGGTCGCGCGGTATAAGGTTTAGGTTTGCCCGTTCGCTAGCTGATATTGCGGATTGGAATCCCTCCGGGTGTATGAATATCTGCCTCTTGTAATGGTGTGTATCGTAAGTTAGAGATCTCTGCGACGGGCCGATCCCTTATCCAGGGTAATCCAACGGCGCGCGCGTATGTGTGTGTGTGTATATGTGTGTGTATGTGTGTGTGTCACATTGAGTGTGATCACGTGCAACAACAGGCCTCTACACTTACAGTGAGCAGGTATGAGAGGTCAAAATAAGAATGAAAGAAAGGATAAAACTGAAATCCCTCATTTTCGATTTGAGGAAAGTGAAACACATTTCACGAAACAAAAAATTGCATTTCACTTCCTATGCTCAATAAATCTCTTATTGAAATATTTTTCTTAAATGTTCGACTATTTGACAAAATGTTGTTATTGTTACGCGTTTCTTTAATGTAACCTTTAATATCTTCATCATCAGACCCACTTTCTGTCCCCATTTTCAAGACACTCATCAGTGCTTGACATCACGTGCAGCTCTCTTATACCGAACTAAATGTGAACTGCTTGAGTCAAATTGTACTGAAGCCTGTGTCCGCTAACATCGCACAAGTGTCTTACACAGTAAATGTGAAAAGTATAGATAGAAATACACTGACGCACTTAAATAAAGTAAAACTGTCACAAAACTGAATTTGCGACATCGACAGACGCTCAGTAACATCTCCTGTAAATCTTCTGTAACGGATTTTTCCCAAGTGGACACAAATATGTAGAAAATGCGGGAAAATTTTGATTTCCGCGCTTCCGTATTTTATGTATTCAATTTCACGGAATTTCATGAAACTGGTAGTCACTGTCGGCAAAATGTATAGTTCTGTGACACCAAATAGGATATTAATCGATCGAGAAATTTGGGGACTTCAGATACGAAATCGTTTAGGCCTTAAGTGAACAATCGCTTTCACGGCACGGAGTTTCACGAAACTAAACTTCTCCAATGCATCGTGCGGAGATTTCTTTTTGTGCAGTCACTTTACGTGGTGCAAGCAATTTGGTTTATACAGGATATGTAAATGTTATGAATAAAATGAGTAGCTGGGTGAATGAAAAGTCAGCGTCTGTCATATTACACCCTACTGACAGTGCCTTCTGACCAGTTGTTAGTATCTTTCCCGACCGAATGTTAGTGTAGACATTATTTTATTTGCCTACTCTGTTAATTTTCAGACTTTATAATTAAATATGTGTGGGCAGAGGAGCCTGAGGTCCACCCAGCCTCCTGTACAATGGGTGCCGGGTCTTTCCCGGGGGTATAGGCGGCCGGGGCTTGGGGCTGACCACCCACCCCATCTAGAATGCCGAGGTCCTAGAAAGAGTAGAGCTATACCTCTACTCACCCTAAGGACCTGCGTGGCCTATAAAAAGGGTGAAACCTATGATTAAATATGTGTGTTGTGTGTCGCCTTTTCTGGCTACAGATACAGAGGTCCCGGGTTCGATCCCCGGCTCTACCAGATTTTCTGAGTAGTAGTGGGTCTGGAACGGGGTCCACTCAGCCTCGTGAGGTCAAATTGAGGAGCTACTTGAATAAAAAAAGTAGCGGCTCCAGGTTCAGAAAAC
>Ga0123355_10012261_pt1 | contig 13273 bp, 12 predicted proteins | sample TergutEmb28metaG_3_FD_89872 | JGI IMG/M metagenome (GOLD analysis project Ga0123355, IMG submission 89872) | Embiratermes neotenicus P1 segment gut microbial communities from Petit-Saut dam, French Guiana - Emb289 P1 | ecosystem: Host-associated > Arthropoda: Insects > Digestive system > Gut ... | reverse complement strand
TTTGAAAGGCAGTTTTTACAGTCTTTCCCCATCAAAAACTTGTCTAAACTCATAATGAGTGCATCAATGCCAGTATACTTGTAACCAAGACGGTACTTTTCCTCAAAAAAGGCATACAGCCACGGAGCAAGTTCGCTATTAAAGGTGAGTTTTTTTGGCTTAGTTTGCATAATTCTCACCCTCCACCAACGTGCAATAACGCAGTTGCTCGACATCTGTACGCAGATACTGCATCGTGGTTTCTAAACTCTTATGCCCTAAAATTTCGGAAATGACAGGCAAAGGGATTTCTTTCCGTAGCAGTTCGTTGGCTAAAGTATGCCGGAGTGAGTGCATACCGTGATTCTTGTCGGGCGTAACCACTATCCCGGACTTTACAAGATACTTGTTGAAAATACCATACAAATGGTTATTGTCGCTGAATTTCCCAAACGGCGGCTTGTGCTTAATGAAGATAAGGTCGCCTTCATACGCAGGGCGGCCATTTTTGATGTAGTCGATTATAGCGTTGCCGACATCCTCAAACAATGGCAAAACCAACGGCTCGTTGGTTTTATACTGAATGGTGTGGATGCAGTTTTTATCCCACTTGATGTTTTCATACCTTAATCGGATGACATCGCTGACACGCATCCCCAGCCTTGCAACCAACAGAATCATAGCATAATCCCGCTTGCCGACAGGGTTTGCAATGTCTACGCAGGACAAGATTTTATTCACATCTTCTCTTGTCCACGTTGTCGGTATGCGCCGCCGCTTTAGCAAAACATTTGATTTAGGCACAAACAGCGACAAATCGGTTTCGTTATGCTCGTTAAGGTAAAGGTAACGAAACAACATACGCAGATGGCAAAGCAGGCTTTTTAAGTCTTTTGCCGTCCTGTGTACAGAATCCACCAAAAAAGATGTTATATGCGATGGATTCATTTCTTCAAAAGATGCAACCCCAATGCTGTGTAGGAAGTTGGTGAGTTTTTTCAGCGTTCGCTCATAGCTTATCATGGTAGCAGGAAGGCATCCTTTGCCCTTTTGGTCTGCAAGGAAAGCATCGACAACTTCTGCAAAAGATTCAATCCACGGCAAATCGTTAAACCACGGCGTATGGTAGTTGATTATTTTTCCGTGCTGCTGAAACTCCAATAGATTGCGGATTGCTGCTCTTACCTCGTACTGGCGTTTGGAAATGTTGATGTTGTCCGGCTGAATATCGTAAACCCTCGATAGAAACTCAGCCATTAGTTTTTCGTCAATATCAAAGTTTCCACGGAAAATATAATATTCCCGCCAATAACGCTGACGTAATCCGATTGTCGAGTCGGAATACCCCAAGTCCCGTAGTGTGTCGGAAATGCGGCGCACTTCCTTGTTGTAGTCGTTCATAATCATAATCGTACCTCCAATAATTTTTTGGCATTTTAGCCTATGATTATGATAAACGATTTCAACAAGTATCTTCATATATTATGGAAAGAGGTGAAATGTTTTATGGCTTTATATCAGCGTTTTTCATGAAGTGTTTCCATTTACTTTTACTGTTCATTTAATTTCGTGGTCATTAGCCTGTACAGCTCCGTATCTTTTGGAAAGCGGTCGATGAATGGTACAATTACTTGCCCGAAGAAAATAAGCCCCTCACCAGCACCAGATTGGGTGACAAAGGACAGTTGTTCTGGCGATATATTAAGTGCTTTTGCTAAAACTGCCCTGTCTCCTGACGCTTGATTCAGCATAATGATAAATGGCGTATTCTCGAAAATATTCTCAGCGGCGCGAGATGAAAGCAAGTCTTTCACATTTTGTGTAATTCCAGTCGGAACTCCGCCCCACTTACGGAAACGCTTCCAGAAACCCACGAAATACTCGGTCGTCTGCTCGTCTTTCAAAAGTAGATGGAACTCATCCACATAAAACCAAGTTTTCTTTTTTGCCTCTCTATTCGATGAGACGCGGCCCCATACAGAATCCTGTAGTATCAACATACCGATTGCTTTTAAGTGGCTTTGTAATTCACGAATGTTGAAACACACCAAACGATTATTGAGGTTTACGTTGGTTCGGTTATTAAAGACGTTTAGCGAACCAGTTACATACAGCTCCATGGCACTGGCGATATAACGTGCGGCCTCCTTACCATTTTCGGCCTCTTCCAACAGAAGATTATATAAATCCTCCAGTATGGGCATATTTTCAGGGCGTGGGTCTCTGAAATATATACCATAGAGTTTCCTTATACAGCGGTCGATTATAGATTTCTCGTCTGGTTGAAGGCCGCCATCTTTGTTACCCACTATCAGTTCGCACAACGACAATATAAAGTTTGACTTTATCGCGACGGGGTCTTCACCGTCACCATAATCCTGATGGATATCCAGGGGGTTGATATAGTGCGTACTGTTTTGCGAAAAGTTAATGACCTGCCCACCAAGTCGCGAAACAAGAGGGGAATATTCGCCTTCTGGGTCGGCTATGATAATATCATCATCCGTTACTAGAAAGACATTCGTTATTTCACGCTTACCACTGAAGGATTTGCCGCTCCCCGGCGTGCCAAGGATTAGGCCATTGGGGTTAATCAGGTTCTTTCGGTTACACATGATTAGGTTACTTGACAGCGCATTGAGACCATAGTACATAGTCTCCCCTGATTCGAACAGTTCTGATGTGGTAAACGGCACAAAAACGGCAGTACTGCTGGTGGTCAAACCACGTTGGATTTCTATTTGGTTAAGCCCCAGCGGCAGGGACGACATAAGGCCCTGTTCTTGTTGGAAGTCTAGCCGTTTGAGTGCGCAGTTATACTTTTGCGCTATGCTTTCGGCGGCAAATACAAGGTTATCCAGCTTTTGCTTAGTAGAGGCCGTGTTAAGGATTATAAATGTCACCAGGAACATCCGCTCATTGTGGGTTTGTAGTTCGTTGAGCATTTCCTGTGCACCGTCGCGGTCGGCAATCAGGTCGCTAGACATTATTTCCATGTCATAACCTTGGCTTACAGCCTTTCTTTGTGCCTGAATCCTTTGCGCTTCTACATCAGAGAGTTTGCGCTTGACCATTTTTATTGCACGTTGTTGCTCAATTGTGCGGATATGGATATTTACTGTTATTGCATTATCCATACGAAGATAGTCGTTTAGCATCTTGTCGGACAAATGTGGTGCTGTGATTTGAATGAAGCTAACAGCCCCCGCCGTGCCGCCCATCTTGAACATTCGACTGTCGCGGAAATCAAAAGACGTTGGAGCAATAATGTCTTTTGTAGATAGGCCGGACTTTACAGCATCACTCCAATCAAAAGATAGCTTCTCGGCACCATTTGGATGTAGCTGGTGATGCAGGATGGTCAACCTTTCTGCACCAGTAAGCGAGTATGCCTTCACCCCGATTGTTTTGAAATTGTTGATAATGTCGGCTTCCAATCGTTCAAGCTTTTGCCTTGCTTCCTTTAGGTTTGCGGCCTTGAGCCCAAATGTTACATATTTGGTTTTGACCAGGCCGTTGTTGCCCTTGGCAAGCTGGTTTTTGAGCATATCCGAAAATTCTTTGCGGATTGAGTTGAACTCATCATCTTGCGCTGGGATATATACCGAACGCTCGAAGTCGGCCTGGTTGCCATGCAAATTGAGGAAAGATAATTGAACACTCACCGAAGAATCGAAGTAATTCAGGAATTCGCTGTACTTGCTGAATATCAGATTTTGGTCTTCTTTTTGTGCCAGCTGGTAGTTAATATCCTCGTATGCAATCGTTTTATTGTATGTGCCGTCTGGCAATAGGCATACACCATTTTTGTACATGTGTTGATAGGGTATGCTTTGTTGCGGTGTTTGTGGCACGTTATCGACATTAAAGAGCTTCTTAATTACCCTGTTCTTGAGGTTCTCTCTCGTTTTCGTCAAGAACGACTGAATCATTGACATCGTTGTCTGCGGGGCCTGTTTCTTCAAGGGTATCCTCCTCTCCTATTTGTGCGTAAACATTTGCTGTTGCATAAATTCTAATGGACGGATATACGAATCGCGCCCTGATAATGTATAGCAGGTATTTTTCTGCCGGAATGCCATCTTTGTTGTAAATGGCAAAGAAAAAGAAGGGGGCCGCTGAGATAAATAGTAAAAGAATAGCTATCTGATTGCCCATGCTTCTTGCGGCAAGGAAAGTCGGGATGCCGACCAGTGCCGCCAACCCAAAGCATATAAACTGGCGCGAGGTTAGATTGAAAATCAGCTTTGGTTTAACCTGTGTGATGTCCCGTGGGACTTGTACATATGCCATATATCCTCCCGAATACTGCTTCTTAGTGGGCACCGAACAAGGACTTTGATAAGGAGCCGGATTTGAAAAGCATAATCACCAGCAGGAGACTAAAGCCAAGAGTGCGCCATATGCCTACTATAAAGTCACCTCCGGACGCCAGCTCTGCACCCCAGATATTCATCAGTTGCGTGAAAATAGCAACCGATATCATCATCAAGAAACCTTGAAATGCCACAGCTAAAAGCCCTTTGACATAGTTTTGGCCCATACCGCTCCAGTCACGGTTGGCAAGTGTAGCCAGTGGTATCGGCGCTAACGCTATTGTCATATAAATCTCAAGAAAACGTCCAACAGTTACTAGAAACACCGCGATACCTAGAATTGGGAAAACAATACGTAGGATTTGCATTTCTACTAAAAGCGTGAAAAGCTCGCCTGTAGGCATGTCTTCCAATGTCTCTATAAGCGAGGCTATCATTTCTGGGCTACCTAGCTCAATGTTACCTGTAATATAACCTGCGGCGCCAATTATGGCGTGTTGTCCTAGTTCAAATGCGGCACCAACGATGTTAAATGTGTTTGTGAGTATGAATATTGCAATAAAACTCTTTACCATCCATTTGAAGAGATTGGCAACATCGAAGTCGGCCATATTGTTTTTCTCTGTGATGCTTTGTATTAATTCATAAGTGAGAATAAACGCCAATACTAAGCCAGCTATTGGGAGGATGACCGTTTCTGATAAGCCTCTTATCATGCTGAATATTGAGCCGCCCTGCCATTCCATGGGAGTTTGCCCCACCTGATAGGCAACATCAGCTACCTGCTCGTTCATACTGTCAAACAGCGACATGAGAGTGCTAAGGATTGCATCTATTAACACTCTATTGATGGATTCAAAAAAACCATTCAAAATGCCTGATAAAATAGTAGTCACCTCCCTATTGGCGGCTTATGTGTATGCTGATTGCTCCGCGACTAAAAAAGTGTTGCAAGCTGAGGGACTAGGGTAATGCCGATAAGTATTATTCCTCCACCCGCCATGAATTGCTTTATTCCTTGGGATTTGGAGCCTGGATTGTCATTCCCATAGCCCTCAGCCAAGTTAACAGCACCCCATATAGCAAGGCCTGCTCCAATTGCGCAGACAATTAGCTGTAGTATGCCGGTAGCTTCGGCTATAAATGCGAGTGGGTCGGCATGTACAACTTGGATGCCTATGGTAAGTAGTGCAACTACTAGTAGCGTCGCTTTCTTTGCGATTCTTGAAAATGTCGTTAACTTGTTGGGTTTTTGGTTCATAGTGAAAACCTCCTTTAGATTATGTGTTTTCGTCATCAAGAACAATCACATCATACTCTACGTCTTTGCTCACGCCTTTAAGCAACTCGGCGTGATTTTTGCAGGTAACAGTTAAATAGTCCTTGATGTTAAAGAGTAGGGCTGAATCGTGGTCAGCCAAAAATTTGTAGTTATGGTGTGCGGTGATATCGTACTTCTCAGAGAAAAATGGTCTAACCCCTCGCACTTGTAGGATGCATTTGGAGCCATCCATAACAAGTAGCTCGTCCATTGTCATGAGCTCGCGCCCTAGCTTCTGATAGTTCTGGCCATGGGACTGCGAATTGCCATATGTTTTGGACGTGTTTAGCATGTCCACGGTTTCCTTGCCCAGGGCTTCGGTCAAGTCTTTAATTGTTGACTTTTCCTTGCCCCCCAGGAAGAGTGTTGTGTCCATATTGCCGACTATGGTGTCCATGTGGTCTTTGTATAGACCTTTTAACTGGCTGAGTGTCTGGATTATTACGGACGCAGATATTTCTCTGCTACGTATTGTTGCAATCAGCTTTTCGAAATTTGGAATAAGACCGATATTTGCAAACTCATCCAAAAGGCAACGCACATGAACTGGTAAGCGACCGCCAAACTCGTTGTCGGCCTTTTCGCAGAGGATATTGAAAAGCTGGCTATACATTAGACCGACAATGAAGTTGAAGCTGGCATTTGTATCTGAGATTATTACGAAGAGTGCTGTCTTGCGCTTTTCGATTACCTCTTCGATTTGGCCAGTTTTTTTGTTGCGCTTTTTGACTTTTACGCCGCCCAGGGTGTCTAGCTCAAGTTCATCCTCGCTCATCAGGTCGCGCACCTTGGCTATGTCGAATGGGGATAGCCTTGCGCCGCATGATATGAGTATGCTTTTAGCCGTTTTTCCTGCCGCTAGCTTGTATTTTTTATACTGGCGTACGGCAAAGTGCTCTGGCTCCTTTGCCTCCAGCCTTTCAAACAGTATGTCTACAGCATTTTTGTGCGATTCGTCCTCTTCCCTTACCTCCATGCAATTAATCATTTCTACCAAGGCAATCATGTTTTGGTCTTCTGGGTTATTTTCGTACCAGATGTAGCCGATTAGTGCTTGGTAGAGGAGCGTTTCCGCTTTTACCCAAAAGTCGTCGCCACCTTTTCCTTCGCCTTTTGTGTTGGATGTTAAGGCTGTAACCAGCGTCAGGATATCTTCCTCTGCTTTTATATAGGCGAATGGGTTATAGCGCATGGATTTAGTCAGGTCTATGGTGTTTAGCACCTTGATGTTGTATCCTTGATTTTTAAGAAATGTGCCCATTTCCAAGAGTATAGTGCCCTTGGGGTCGGTTATTACAAAGCTTACAGGGTAGTCTTTCGACTCGGTTTGCATCAAGTTTGGCTTGAGGTAGAAACGTGTTTTACCAGAACCTGAGCCGCCTATAACAAGCACGTTTTTGTTGCGTGCGTACTTTGGTTGGCTGGGGCGTGGGTTCATGGTTATACTTTCGGTGCTTGTTAAAATTATGTTGTTAGAAGGGTTGGGGTCGACAAAAGGGGCTATGTCCGCGGGCGTCCCCCATCGGGCCGAGCCATACTCCACGTTGTTCCTCCATTTTTTTGCATCTTGGGCTTTAACATAAACCATAAGACGTAGCACAACTGCTGTGCCGATTGCGATTATCCAGCTGGGGATAGGGATGTTGGGGACGCTATCTACTACAATCCATGCAATTACCCCAATTATTGCGTATGGGATAAGGGCCTTTGCATGCTTGTACCAACCTGAGCTGGGAGGGTTTTTGTTGCGTTTTTTGCTTTTCATCGGTCGGTGTGCCCCTCCCTTCTTGCATTTCTGGTTTGGTCTGGAACCTGGTTTCTTACTTCAGCTAACGCGTTTTCAAGTCTCGGCTTGAATGGCTCCTTGGGAGACTTGGCACGTCTTGCTTCCTGGCCTAATTGGGTTCTGAAAGTCGCCTTCATATCGCCTACGTTTTTTGCTTTGAATATGATAGTGTGCTCAGCCGGGGTTTTGGATGTGTCACTTTCTATGGAGTACTTCACGCCAAACCTACGGCCTGTCTTTTCAAACCCTGGTATTTTCCGACCGTTTATCGGAATCCCATCCTGGCCAGTGCTGGCAGGCTTTGTAGCGTTAGTGTCACCTTTTTCTTTCAGCCAATCTGCCATGCATTTATGAATATCATTACTTGTAAAGGTTTGTTTGTTAATGCAGAACTTAACAAGCGTATCAACCGCTAGTTTTGCGTGCCCTAGTGTCTTGTCTACTATTTCATTTTGTACTTCGTTCATACTGCCTTACCTCCCATAACAACATTGTGGTCATTGCGCTTGCCTTGGGCTATTTCATGCTTTAGTCGCTGTATGCCCTGGAGTGTATCGCCATAATCTTTGCCTATTGGCGGTGGAGCCACTGTTATTTTTTTGTCTGCGAATCGGCTGTCGTTAAGTAGCTCTTTTACTATGCGATTGCTGGCTTCTTGCCCCGGCTGGTCGTTGTCCAGGCATAGATATATGTGGTCTATCTCCGGATGCCGCTCAAGGAAGGATGTTAGCGCTTTTGATGTAACGCCGCTGAGCGATAGCCTGTGGCCATCCCATTCTGTTTCTGACATTTGAATAAGGCTGTTATGGGCCATGGCGTCTATTGGGGACTCGAACACTGCGAGTTTAGTGCTGTCTTCACTGTCTGGTGGGATGCTGAAGCTGAACTGTTTATCACTGCCGGATACATCTTTTTTCGCGTTGCCAAGTGTACTGCGCGTGGCGGCGAACTTAGGGGTGGTTCCGTCCCTGCCAACAAAGACGCAGGCATTAAGTACGCTTTCGTACAAGACACCCATGTGGATGCATTTCAGAATCACATCTTTTGCTATGCCCCTGCTGAGTAGGTAGGCTATTGCCCTGTTGTTGTTGCTATTTTTGGTTGGCAATGCGAATGGTTTTTGAGGCATCGTTTCGCGTTTTGCTTTTGCGGGGGCATTTTGTGGGATAGATGAGCTTACTGTTACTGCATCAGACGACAGCATCCGTACTGCATCAATAAAAGGGATATGTCTTACTTTGCAAAGGAAGTCTAGTGCACCAAAGCCGGCAATTCCTCTTGAATTCCAGTTCCACTTGCCGTTTGAGATTACGAAGCTATCGTGGTCTTTTAGCACGTACCTGCCGGAGCCGACTTGCCGTATGGAGTCTGGTTCGTGGGTTAGCAGGTATGTTAGCAGGTCAACGCCCCTGGCTTGCGCTACTTGGGCGTCGGTGATTCTTTGCTTGTGGGTTGTCATTTGTCATGGTGCCTCCTCCTTTTTTGGAAATAAAATAGCCCCGATTTTTTTATCGGGGCCAGCGTTGTATGTGGTACCTTATCGTGTTAGCTTAAATCTGATGACTGCTTTTTACATGTACGGGAAGCGTCTTTGGCTTGTGCGTTTTGCTTTTGCGCTTCCACTTTGGCATTTCCGAGACGTTCTTGGAAGTTGGAGTTGGTTTTCTCAGAATGAAGGACTGCTTTTTCAGCTTTATATCGCTCAAAGGCCTCCATTGTGAAAAACCGTGTAGTTGGTGTTTGGTGGATTCTACCTGCGTATTTCTCTACTATATCAGTCAGTTGACTCTCGCTGTCGATGTTCAGCGTTTTCATTAGAAAAATACTGTCATCCATATCATTAGAGTCTACTCTATGTGAAGTGAGCTTCATCGCCAACAGGCCTTCTGCATCAATATTATACACAGTAAGATTAGATAACGACATAAACTCGTTATAGTTCATCTTGTCTGTAACAAACCCTTTAACCGCATCGTTGAGCCAATCATCGCTTAGGTTATCGTTCTCGTTTGCTATTTGCTTGATTATCTCCCTCATATCATCTGTAGGGGCGAAAACTGCGTCTATATCTCTTGTCGCATCTCTTGCATTAAAAACCAATGTTAGTGCCGCACCACCCGCCAAAATTATTTCTCCGTGCTTACCTTTTTGCTCAAGCCTTTGGTTTAGCTCATCAAGGTGGACGAGCATTTCTTCTTTTGTTAGGGCTGGATATTCGTTCACATGTTCACCTTCTATACGCGGTTTATTGTGTTTGCGCCATGATATATGTTTTTACTCGCAAACTCGTAGGGTGTATCTTGCAACAACAATGCCTGATATTCCCTGTTTTTTGTGTCGAATGCAAAAACAGGATTCGGCATTTTGAAATCAGGTTCATGCACCCAGGTGGGCACTTCAAGAGCGTTATCATTTGCAAGTTTGTGTGACACTGCCGCAAGTATACAACGCTGTCTCATAGTTAGGCCCTCGGTTGGGGGTGGGGTGCTAATCATTACGGACTTATCCTTGGCTCGTCGAAACTCGTCCAAAAATGCACCTAGTGCGAAGTTGAAGTTAGTGTGTTTTGAAATATAGTCAAAGCCAATGATGCTCATGTTTTGCCACGTCCTCACATACATATATAGTTGGTATAAGCAATTATACATGTTCATACATGATAGTAAAGGAGCACGCTCACTCTTGTGTCATTTTGCTCCACCATCTCTTGCCCGCGTGCGAGTTGACCGAGACGTACTTTGCTCGTTGTGGGTTGCCGCTTCTTTTTTTGCGCTCTCGATCTTATCTTTTTGACTTGGCGAACGCGTTTTGTCTCGTTTGGCGGTGCGTTTTTCTGCACGCTTCGCTCGTATTGCGTTGGCGCGGTCTTCTTTGGCTTCGCATATTCTTATAGATGACCGTGCGGCATCACGAATTTTGGTTTGATGGTGAATTTCATCGCGATAAGGGCGACAGAGTAAGTTTGCAAGCTTGCCTACTTTGGCGTCCATATCTATCGGGGCTTTGCCTATGATTGCCCGTCCCATATTTCTAATTGCAGTTCTAGCTTGGCGAAACTGTTTGGAAAATGTTTCGATTTTGTTCACAAGCTTTTCGTTAACATCAATGGCACTCTGAGCGTTGGCTTCTATTCTTATATACCGCTCTTTGGTTCCAAAAATCTGTGCTATCCTGTCTCGAGCTAATACGCCCGTTTCTTTGAATGCGGTCACTATATTTTTGCAACCATTGGAAATTGAACCTTTAATCGAAGCTATGAGGCCTTTGGTTTCAGCTATATCGTGTTCTTTCTTTTGCACTGCGTTCCCCAAGGTGTTTCTTAGCGCACTTCCTTGAAGCGCCCTCACGGTTGCAAGTTGAGACCTCATAGCTTCCAGGGCATCTTCACATGATTCGATGTGAGATTCAAGTACATTGACTTGATTAACCAGCTCTGATAAATGATGCGCGTCATCCGTCATGTTATTTTCGCTTAGGAGAGTATGCGCTTCTCTGACTGACTCGTTACCCCACAATGGGGTTGCGAGTGTAGATGGAGGGACTCTTCTGTGCGGGGACTGGATGTCGTGATGCTCTTCATGGGGAGGCGACGTTGGATAGTCGTCGAATGATGTATACGCTTCTGTGATGGGTTCGACATCCCGCATTGAAGTAGTCGGTGCCGGACCAGGGGGACGGTGTACTCGGCGTGGGGGTGGCTCTGCGTCTACCGGTGCCGAACCAGGGGGGCGGACTTCTCGACGTGGACGCGGGCTGGCCGGTGGCTCGGGAGGCGGTGCTGGATAATCATCGAAAAATTGTCTGTTTTCACTCATGGCAATGTCTCCTCTCGTGGTTGACACGATATTTTTGTAATACAGGCAATAAAATTGGGCTTCTTTGAACCATAACATTACTCATATTGAGTTTGCATCGCTATGGTAGAGTGCTAAAATTACTCTAATGAAGTAAAAAACCCTGATTTCTCAATCAGGGTAGGTAGTTAAGTTTTATCATAAAATTGCTACATATTATTGTTGAGTTCTAACAAGAGTTCTACCACTTTTCTTTTTGAAAGAGTTCGCACAGACTCCTGCAATGGAGTAATAGACAATAAAAAAACGCCTGCAAATGCTGTAATATAAGCATTTATTAGCGTTCATAGTATTTCATACTATATTATCACGAACAAAGGCGTTTCTTCCCCCAGTCTAGCGCGCTACCAAGCTACGCCACACCCAGATGGCCACATTAATGCGGCGAAGGCCAGTATATAACTGGGGTGGGGTTTTGTCAATCAGTGCCTTGGATGCCGGAAGTACCTCAGTTCTAACAGTAGTTCTACCACCTTTGAGTAGCTACGGAATTATTTTGGTTTTCTGGTATTAGTTGCGTTTTTATCTGCATTAGCTATACTAATATTTAAGAAGCTGTGTTCATAGGAGGCAATATCGAATTGGCGAGACAGATTTTCACCAATCAAGGAGATGTTTTCAACCCTTGCCAGGACACAGAAAATGAAACTACTACTTCATAAGACGAGATACAGGGGTGAGAATGTAGTTTACGAATTGAAAAATAGTCATATGCCCATGGCAGTAATTCAGGATTTATATCTTGAGCAAGGGACATCATCTGCGCAAATAGATTTTTTGGTTATTACCCGCAAATGCGTTTTTGTGATTGAATGCAAAAATTTATATGGCAATATTCAAATCAACAACAACGGAAGTTTTATCCGCACCGGTGATTGGAGGACAAAAATTGAAGAGGGCATGTATTCGCCTGTCAGACAAAACCAAATACACTTAGACGTAATAAAGAAGTTGCGGTTCAAAGAGAAGGGACTATTCACAAGCGAGGCAACCTTTGAAAGAGAGTTTAACAATGTGTATTGTCCTGTGGTTGTGTTGGCGAATGAGAGGTCTGTATTAAATGACAGATATGCCCCTGCTGATATTAAGGCTCTTGTGACGCGGTCGGACAGTTTGGTGGAATACATAGCGAGTATAAATAATTACTCCAACGCCCCTGTCCTTTCTGATAAACAAATGGAGACATTAACAATGTTTTTCGTGAACGCAAACGTAGAGCGTAGTGTGGATTATGCAAAAACGTTTCGTGATGAGATGATACAAGAGGATAAAAAAGTTTGCCCCAAATGCGGAAATGAAATGGTTCAAAGAGAGGCGAAGAAAGGCCCAACCGCTGGAAAGAAATTTTGGGGCTGTCCAAATTTTCCAAAATGCGATGGCAAACCGCCAGGCAAGTGAGTAAAACCCAGCGCAGTCGCGCAAATAAAGTAGACGCATCCATTGTGGGTGTGTCTTTTTTTATTCGGCATTTATTTGCAAGTCAAGTATGTATCACACATATCAACCCCCCACAAACCCCACACATGCCTGGCCACATTTTTCACCTTTGCCTGGATGATTTCGGCTAGCCACACCTGTGTGCCGCTAGCGCGGCTTGGGTCAGCATTCGCTAACCCGCAAGCAAGGCACGATGATATCATTCTGATATAATCGCGCACTTGCTTGTTGGGGATACCCCCGAACCCCCGCGAAAATCGCGGCGCGTTTTTCGCACGCAGACAACATTTTTATGTTGTCTGCGGCTTTCGCTTTGCTCAAGCTAAGTGCAAAGGCAAAGAGCGAAAATGGCAAAATAAAAAGCACACGTGTGTGCTAATTTTGCATAATTGTTTACAACGCCTGATACAAAAATTCATTTTCTGCGTTGCTCTTAGTAGCAATTTTCGCTATAATTCGACACAGTGCAGAGTGAAAAGACGGTACGAATTTTTTTACGTTTTAGGGCTTGCTTTCTGAAAGGAGGGATGTGCAGTACCCGACTGGAAGGAGGTGAAACCGTGACGGTGTTTGAAGCTTT
>Ga0123355_10012259_pt1 | contig 13274 bp, 16 predicted proteins | sample TergutEmb28metaG_3_FD_89872 | JGI IMG/M metagenome (GOLD analysis project Ga0123355, IMG submission 89872) | Embiratermes neotenicus P1 segment gut microbial communities from Petit-Saut dam, French Guiana - Emb289 P1 | ecosystem: Host-associated > Arthropoda: Insects > Digestive system > Gut ... | reverse complement strand
GTACAGTGCGTGGACCCGCAAGAATACCACACTTTTCTCTGGCCATTATCTCCTTAACCGTTCAACTTTGGACATAGGTGTTTTGGGTTATATCGGTATACTTTAACATAAGGAACACCCTCCCGAAGCCTGGCACATTCCTCCTGGGACATCCTGTATATAAAATGCAACGTTTAGAGGTTAGCGGTGCGGTAAAACTACTGTAGGGGTCGTTAGGCGTCAAAGGGTTAACAAAGCCGTGCCGCTCGGCTGTAGTACACTGCAGTTGTCCAGTGCGCCGTGCAGGATCGCAGCAGCAGGTGTTCTAGCGTATGGTATCTGCAGTGAGGACGTGCGGCAAGTTCTGAACCTGAGACCCTATCATTGGCAGTTCTCATGACCTCTGTCCTCCACAGAAGTTGCTCTAGGTTGACGTTACAAGGGGTGCTGATAAGTCCTTACCCCGACCCGGAAGGGAACAAACTAATATTTCTGTCAAAATGGCGTGAATTTCTTTCGGCGTCTTGCCTTGCAGGGAGGAAAAAACTTGATGACACTTCGCGACTCGATGTTGTTGAAATCTCGTGCGTCGCCTGACATGCTTCCGAGGTTGTTTCTTTCCTGGTCGGGCTAAGGACTTATCAGCACTCCGGTACAATGCAGTAGCTTTATCAGACTTGCAGTAATTTGTCGACGTTTGAACGACAGAGATAGACTGTTGACGGACGGTCGCCTGCTTGCTGGCCGCTGGACTCGAAAGGCTCTGAGACCTGCAGTAAGATTCACCAGGACTCATCTCAGCCCCTCGCAACAGTAGGCTGCAGGTGGACTGTGGCCGAAATGGGCCATCGTTCTTCTTTACAAGCTAGCAGTTTCTCAGCTGCTCAATTAATTTCCCGCACTCTCTGCAACCCAAATGTTCATTGCCGTGTTCACATCAGCCCTCCACTGTTCCTACCTTAAGTTAGATGTAAGCAGGCTACGCCTTCTCATCTTCCTTTAAGGCCATTTTCAATATCGAATTCCGCTGTGCGCCTCCGTCTGCCCTGTGGACTGTCCGCAACCCTGCATGTGCAGATAATTGAACATACCAATGTTCGGTAGTTTCAATGTAAGGCCACATAAGTTTGTCCCTCTGTACGCCGTAAAGTCATAGTGTATACGAAGAATTGGAGGTAAAATTTGACATACCATGGAGGTGGCGGTCATTATAACCCTGCGGAGGAGCCCCAATGCCGGCTGAGCTGTGAAGCCAGTTGGACCGCGTAGAAAGGAGCGTTTTGTTGCCACTGGCCGAAACTGAACAACAGTTACTCGGTTGCCCAGTCAGTGTTCGTAGCAGCACGACGCTAACAGCACCGGTGTAGAGAAGCTTAAGGAGCCGTGAAATTAGCTGCACTGCCTCGCAAATCGCATGGAATGCAGTATCCGAGTGGCGGATATCCGAGTGTCAGATATCCGAGTGTCAGATATCCATTTCCCCGCATTTGTAGCTCCGGATGTTTCAGGAACTGTCTGTTAATGGCGGAGATCACCTCCGTGGGCCTCACTGTCAAAAGTATCCGCCATTTTCTCTCATTATCATAATCATTACTCAAGCTGTTGCACTGAATTTATTTTTGTATCTGCTGCAGCCAGCAGTCGGCCGCATTAACACAGATTTACTTTACTCTTAATAGACGGAAATTCCCCGTTTAATGGAAAATCACTTTAACCCTTTGACGCCTAATGACCACTCTAGTGGTCATACCGCACCGCTACCCTCTAAATGTTGCATTTTATATATTTATTCAACAAATATAAGTACTGAATATTTTAAACACGGTATATACTCTCCGTTTTTTTCTCTTCAAAATGCAGTTTGTTTCATAATTCTAACGTATTTGGTTCCTGTTTTATTCACATTTTATTTACAGGGTATACTAAAATTTAAAAAAAAAATAATTCCGGCGCCAAAAGGTTAAACATCGTGTGTTTGATCCAGCTGAGCACGAACAAGAGGACGTGCTTTAGAGCTGCAGTTGCTAGCTGTTTGAGACACCTGTCTTTTGTCTGTGAGCTTGTAGGAGTGTATAAAAGGCCGTAGATGGGGGTTTGGAGAGTGCGACGTACTGAGTGTAAGTATTGTGCAAGTTATGAACTGAGTGTTATACCGTATGGCGCCCCGGCCATGGTTTCTTGAGGACTTTGGAAAATAAATTGTAATATCTGACAAGCGAATGTGTGGAAGAGGTGAGGCGTGTTGTAAATACAGGCAGGAAACAGAGATATATATCACGTGACAGAATACGACATAAAATATCACGATTGAAACAACTGACATTTGTGGGATTAGGCTAGCTTTACTATTTGAAATGTAATACCATATTCAAAAGCGAACCGACTTTCCATAGACGTGGTTGTTTTAAAACCACAAATATAAGAAATCATTATGCTGCACTTGCCTTCCACGAAGCAGAAATTTCACGTAATTGGCTGTCACCTAGGCTGTCTAAAGAGCTAAACTTGTCGCTGTACCACCCACAAAGGCGTTCATTGAGGCATAGGTATGCGTAGAGTTCCATTTATTCTTAACCTCGACGCTGGATGGAGGAGCGTGGTCAGCATCAGGCTGAGACCGCTTTAACCCCGCTACACATTCAGTGGGAGGCTGTGTGGGCCACATAGGATCTGGACGCTTGGAGAAGAAATAAATATCTTGAAACTGTTCGGATTGGAACCACCGACCCTCCAGCCCTTAGCCTCGTCCCTGCACAGTCTAGGCTGTTCTGGCTCCCAGGCCGTCTCTGGAACTCGAAAATTTGTTATCCCCTCGAAATTAATTTGCCATTGGGCCAAACTGTGAGCCAAACAGTCCATTCAGTCACCTCACAATGTATTTTTCTAACGTTCATTTCAGCATTGCTCTGCCACGAGAGCGCAATTTTCCAAGTAGCCACTTTCTGTCAATTTCCGACTAAAGTTTCTTGTGCACTTATAAATGTTGGTGTTTCTCTTTAACTGTAGTTTTCAGGACATTCGGTGGAATTTGAATGCACAGCGTAAAAATGGCAGATGTGTGTTTGTATGCACTGTAGAATGACAGCTGTTTGTTTGTATGTATGCAGTGTACAATGACATCTGTTTGTCTGTTTGCGGTTTAAAATCACATCTTTTTGTGTGCATTGTAAATTACAGCTGTTTGTGAGCAGTGTACAATGAGAGCTGTTTGTTTATGTGGAGTGTGCAATGACAGCTGTTTGTCTGTGTGTATTGTACAATTACACCTGTTTGTGTGCAGTGTACAGTGACAGCTGTTTTTGGACAATGTAAATAAATGCTGTTTGTTTATTGCAGTGTACAATGACAGCTGTTTTTGTGTATTGTACAATGACACCTGCTTGTGTGCAGTGTACAGTGACAGCTGCTTTTGTGCAGCGTACAATAATATCTGTTTGTTTATGTGCAGTTTAAATGACAGCTGTTTGTGTGTGCAGTGTAAAATGACAGCTGTTTTGTGTGCAGTTTACTATTACAGTGGTTTGTTGTGCAGTGTACAACGACAGCTGACTATGTGTGCAGTGTACAAAGACAGCTGCTTGTCCGTGCAGTGTAAAATGACAGCCGTTTTTTGCGCAGTGTATGACAGCTGTTTATGTGCCGTGCACAATGACAGCTGTTTGTGTGCAGTATACAGTGACAGCTGTTTGTGTGCAGTGTACAGTGACAGCTGTTATTCTGTGTGCAGTGTACAGTGAGAGCTGTTTGTGTGCCGTGTAAAATCAGCTGTATTTGTGTCCAGTGTACAATGACTTGTTTGTGCATGCAGTGTAAAATGACAGCTGTTTATGTGTGCAGTATACAGTGACAGCTGTTTGTGTGCAGTGTACAGTGACAGCTGTTATTCTGTGTGCAGTTTACAGTGAGAGCTGTTTGTGTGCAGTGTACAGTGACAGCTGTTTGTGTGTGCGGTATACAGTGACAGTTGTTTGCGAGTGCAGTGCACAGTGACACAGGTTTGTGTATGCAGTGTACAAAGACAGCTGCTTGTGTGCAATGTAAAGTGACAGCTGTTTGTGTGGGCAGTATACAGTGACAGCTGTTTGTGTGTGCAGAGCACAGTGACAGCTGTTTGTCTGTGGGAAGTGTAAAGTGACGGTTGTTTGTGTGTGCAGTATGCAGTGACAGCTGTCTGCGAGTGCAGAGCACAGTGACAGCTGTTTGTCTGGGGGCAGTGTAAAGTGACAGATGTTTGTATGTGTGCAGGGTACAATGAGAGCTGTTTGCCTTTGTGCAGTGTACGACAATCGTTTCTCTGTGTAAAGTGTACAACGACAGCCGTTTCTGTGTGCAGTGTATAATGACAGATGTACATCGAGTTGCCCAGTCACCACACCCACTCAGGTGTTGTCCAACCAGTTGTCCAGTAACGACACGCACTCAGTTGTACATCCAGTTGCCCTGACAATACAAACACTCATTTATAATTCAAGTTGCACAGTCACTAAATCCACTCAGTTGTCCAGCATGTTGCCCAGTCAACAAACACAGACGATGTCCTTCCAGTTGCACTATCAATAAACCCACTCAGAAGTCCATCCTGTTGATCAGGCATTACACCAACTCAGCTGTACTTCCAGTTGCACAGTCACTACACCCACTCAGCTGTCCTTCCAGTTGCACAGTCATTAAAACCACGCTGATGTCCGTTCGGTTGCCCAGTCACTAAACAAAATCAGATCTCCATTCTGTTCATCAGTCACTACAATCACCCAGCTACCATTCAGTCGCACAGTCACTATACTCTCTCAGCCGTCCATCCAGTTGCACAGGCACTACACACACTCAGCTGTCCATCCAGTTGCACAGCCACTACACCCGCTCAGCAGTCCATCCAGTTGTTCAGTTACTAAACCCACTCAGAAGTCCGTCCAGTTGCACAGTCACTACACCCACCAAGCTGTCCATGCAGTTGCACAGTCAATACACACACTCAGCTGTCCATCCTGTTGCACAGTCACTACACACACTCAGCAGTCCATCCAGGTGGACAGCCACTACAAACACTCAGTTCTCCATCTAGTTGCACAGTCACTAAACACATTCAGCTGTCAATCCAATTTCACAGCCACTAAACCCACTCAGCTGTCCATCCAGTTGCAGAGTCACTACACACACTCAGCTGTCCGTCCAGTTGCACAGTAACTACAAACAATCAGTTGTCCATCCGGTTGAACATTCACTACAACCACGCAACTGTCCATCCAGTTGCACGGTCAATACACCCACTCAGCTGTCCGTCTAGTTGCACAGTCACTACACGCACTCTGCTGACAAACCAGTTGCACAGTCACTACACACACTCAGCTGAACATCAAGTTGCACAGTCACAAAAAATAATCAGCTATCCATTCAGTTGCACAGTCACTACACCCAATCACCTGTCCTTCCAGTTGCACAGTCACTAAACCCAATCAGCTCTCCATCCAGTTGCACAGTCAATAAACCTACTCAGCTGTCCATCCAGGTGCACAGTAACAAAACTTACTCAGCTGTCCTACCAGTTGCACAATCACAACAAACAATCAGCTGTCGATACAGTTGCACAGTCACTAAATCAAATCAGCTGCCATCGGGTTGCACATTCACTACACACACCCAGCTGTGCATCCAGTTGCACATTTACTACACCCACTCAGCTGTCCATCCAGTTGCATAGTCACAACACACACTCAGCTGACCATACATTGGCCCAGTCACTAGATCCACTCAGAATTCCATCCTGTTGAACAGTCACTACATCCACCAAGAAGTCCATTCAGTTGCGCAGGCTTAAAACCCACTCAGCTGTCTATCTGTTTGCACAGTTACTACACCCACTCAGAAATCCATCTAGATGACCATTCAATACACCCACACGGCTGTCCATTTGTGGCTCAATCAATACACACTCTGAGCTGTCCATCCATTTGCACAGTCACTTCACCCACATAGCTGACCATCCTGTTGCTCAACACTTAAAACCACTCAGCTATCAATCCAGTTTAACAGTCACTACACACACTCAGCTGCCCATTCAGTTGCACAGTCACTAAGCGCACTCAGTTTTCCATTCAGTTGCACATTCACAAGAACAACAGAGCTGTCCATCCAGTTGCATGGTCCCTATACCCACTCAAATGCCATTCAGTTGCAAAGTCACTGCACCCACTCAGCATTCCATCCAGTTGCACTGTCACTACACACATTAGGCTGTCCAACTAGTACTACAGTTACTACAACCACTCAGCTGTCCATCCAGTTGCACAGTCACTACACCCACTCAGCTGTCCATCCTGTTGCAAAGTCGCTAAACGCACTCAGCAGTCCATCCTTTTGCCCAGTCACTAAACCCATTCAGAAGTCCATCCTGTTGATCAGTCACTACACCCACTCAGCAATTCTTCCGGTTGCACTTCCACTACACCTACTCAGCTCTATCTGGTTGCACAGAAACTACACTCACACAGAATTCCATCTAGGTGACCATTCACTACACCCAACCAGCTGCCCATTTGGTCTCAATTACTACACACACTGAGCTGTCCATCCATTTGCACAGTCACTACACACACTTAGCTGTCCATCCTGTTGCCCAACCACTACACCCACTCAGCTAACCATCCAGTTGCACAGTCAGTACCCCCACTCAGCTGTCCATTGAGTTGCCCAGCCACTACACTCACTCAGTTTTCCATCCAATTGCTCAGTCATTAAGCAGCTGTCCATCCTGTTGCACAGATACTATAACCACTCAGCTGTCCATCCAGGTGCCCAGTAAATACACCCACTCAGCTATTCATCCAGTTGCACAGTCACTAAACAAACTCAGCTGTCCATACAGTTGCCCATTCACTACACACACACAGCTATCCCACCAGTTACACAGTCACAAAACACCACTCAATTATCATCCAGTTGCCCAGTCACTACACACAGCCATCCATCCAGTTGCACAGTCACTACACACACTCAGCTGTTCATACAGTTGCACAGAAACTAAACCCACTCATCTATCCATCCAGTTGCACCACATTCACTACACCCACTCAGATGTCCATCCAGTTGCAAAGTCACTACACCCACTCAGCTAACCATCCAGTTGCACAGTCACCACACCCACTCAGCAGACCATCCAGATGCACAGACACTACACGCACTAAACAGTCCTTCCAGGTGCCCAGCCACTACCCGCACTCAGATATCCATCCAGTTCAACAGTCACTACACTCACTCATCTTTCCATCCAGTTGCACAGACAAAACACCCAATCCACTGCCCATTTAGATACACAGTCACTACACCCACCCAGCTGTCCATCCTGTTGGACAGCCAATAAAACTACTCAGATGCCCATTCAATTGCACAGTCACTACACCCACTCAGCTATCCATCCACTTGCACAGTCACTACACACACTCAGCTGTCCTTCCAATTCAACAGTTACTACACACACTCAGTAGTCCATCCAGGTGCCCAGTCAATAAACCCACTGAGAATTCCATCCTGTTGCTCAGTCAGTACACACACACACACACACACACAGATGTCCTTCCTTTGGCACATTCACTACACCAACTCAGAAATCCATCCTTTTGATCAGTCACTACATCCGCTCAACTGTAGTTCCAGTGCACAGTCACTACACACTCGCAGCTGTCCATTCAGTTGCGCAGGCACTAAAGCCACTCAGAATTCTGTACAGTTAATCTGTCAATACACCCAATCAGATATCCTTCAAGTTGTAAATTCACTGCACCCACTCAGCTGTCCATTCAGATGCCTAGCCAAAACAACCACCCAGCTGTCCATCCAGTTGCCCATTCACTAAAATCACTCAGATTTCATACCAATTGTCCTGTCACTACAACCTCTCAGCTGTCCATACATTTGTCCAGACAATAAACCCACTCAAAACTCCATCCTGTTGAACATTCACTACACCCATTCAGCAGTCCTTCCAGTTGCACAGTCATTACACCCACTCAGCTCTCTGTCTGGTTGCACAGAAAATATATCCACTCAGAACTCCATCTAGGTTACCATTCACTTCACACACACAGCTGCCCATATGTGGCTCAATTACTAAAACCACTGAGATGTTCACCCATTTGCACAGTTACTACACCCACTTAGCTTACCATCCAGATGCACAGCCTGTACTTACACTCAGCTACCCATCCAGTTGCACAGTCACTACACACACTCAGCTGTCCATCCAGTTTCCGGGGCCACTACACTCACACAGCTTTCAATCCAGTTGCACAGTCACTAAACCATTCACCTGGCTATCCGGTTGCACAGACACTACAAACACTCAGCCGTCCATCCAGGTGCCCAGTCAATAAACACACTCAGCTATCCATCCAGTTGCACAGACATTACACACACTGCTGTCCATCCATTTGCACAGACTCTACACCCACCCAGATATCCATCTATTTGCATAGTCACTACACAAACTCAACTGTGTATACAGTTGCCCAGTCACTACATACACACAGGTATCCAGCCAATTGCACATTCACTATACCCACACAGTTTTTCATCCAGTTGCCCAGTCACTACACTCACTCAGCTATCAATCCAGTTGCACAGTCAATACACACACTCAGCTGTACATCGAGTTGCACAAACACAACAACCACTCAGTGTTCCATCCAGTTGCACCATATTCACTACACCCACTCAGCTGTCCATCTATATGCATAGTCTCTAGACCAACTCAGCTAACCTTCCAGTTGTTCAGTCACTCCAACCACCCAACGGACCATCCAGTTACACAGACACTACAGGCAATCAGCTGTCCATCCAGTTGCAAAGCCATTACAAACACTCAGCTATCCATCCAGTTAAACAGTCACTACACCCACTCAGATGTCCATCCAGTTGTCAGTCACAACACCCACTCAGCCGTCCATCCAGTTGCACAGTAACCACACACACCCAACTGTCCATCCAGTTGCACAGCCACTAAAACCACTCAGATATCCATCCTATTGCACAGTCACTACTCCCTCTCAGATATCCAACCAGTTGCACAGTCACTACACACACTCAGCTGTAATTCAGATTGAACAGTTACTACACACACTTAGTTGTCCATACGGGTGTCCAGTCAATAAACACACTGAGCCACTTGCCCAGCCCCTTAAACCACTCACCTGTCCGTGCTGTGGTCTAATCACTACACACACATACCTGTCCATCCAGTTGCCCAGCCACTACATACACTCAGCTTCCCTTCTAGTTGCAGAGTCACTACACCCAACAAACTGTCCATCTGTTTGACCGTCACTATACCCACTCAAATTTTCTTCCAGTTGCCCAGTTACTTCACCCATTTACCTGTCCATATTGTTGCCCATTCGCTGCACACAATCAGCTGTCCATCTAGCTGCACAGACACTACAAACGCTCAGCACTCCCCCGTTTGCGTGTTCACTACACGCACGCCGGTTTCCATTCAGTTGCCCAGTCACTAGAGCCTCTGAGGTTTCCATTGTTTTGCCAAGTCACTAAACACTCTCTGCTGCCCATCCAATTTCCCAGTCATTTAAATCAATCAGTTGTCCATCCAGTTGCTCAGTCAATACACACACTTAGGTTTCCATTCAGTTAGACAGACACTACACCCACAGTTTTCCATCCAGTAGCACAGTCACTAAACCCACTAAGCTGTTAATAAATTTGCACATCACTACACACTCTCAGCTCTCCGTCCTGTTGCTCAGTCACTACACCCTCTCAGCTGTCCATCCAGTGGCCCAGTCAATAAACCACTCAGCTCTCCATCCATTTGCCCTTCACCAAACACACTCAGGTTTCCATCCAGTTGCCCTGTCACTCCACCCACTCAGCTATCCATCTAGTTGCACATCCACTACAATCACTACACTAACACAACTCTCAATTCATTTGCCCGGTCACTACATCCGCTCAACTGTCCATTCAGTTGAATATTCACTACAAACATTCAGCTGTCATTTCAGGTGCCCAGTCAATTCACCCACTCAGCTGTCCATCCAGTTGCCCAGTCACTAAAATCACTACACTAACTCAGCTCTCCATCCATTTGCCCGGTCACTACATCCGCTCAACTGTCCATTCAGTTGAATACTCACTACATTCACTTAGATGTCAATCCAGGTGCCCAGTCACTTCACCCTCTCAGCTGTACGACCAGATGCCCAGTCGCTAAATCCCACTCAGCGGTCCATCCAGTTTCACAGTAACTACAGTCGGTAAATTAATCACTTGTTCATCCATTTACCCAGTCACTACACCCATGCAGTTTCCTTCTTGTTGCCCAGTCACTACACGCACTCAGCTGTCCATCCAGTTGCCCAATCACTCCACCCACTCAGCTGTCCATCCAGTTGCTCAGTCACTAATCCCACTCAGCTGCCCCTCCAGTTTCTCAGTTATTTCAATCACTATACTAAACCAGCTGTTCATCCATTTGCCCAGTCAGTACACCCATGCAGTTTCTTTGCAGTTTCCCAGTCACTATAAACATTCAGCTGTCCATCCATTTGTCCAGTCACTACAGCCACTCAGCTGTCCATCCAGTTGCTAGTCACTACAATCACTACACTAACTCAGCTCTCCATCCATTTGCCCGGGCTCTACATACGCTCAGCTGTCCATTCAGATGAATATTCACTACACGCACTCACATGTCAATCGAGGTGTCCAGTCACTTCACCCACTTGGCTGTCAATCCAGCTACCCAGTCACTAATCCCACCCAGCTATCCATTCAGTTTCACAGTTACTACAGTCACTAAATTAATTCAGTTCTCCAACCATTTGCCCTGTCAATACACCCATGTAGTTTCCTTCTAGTTGCCTATTCACTACTTCCACTCGGCTGTTCATCCATTTGTCCAGAAACTACACACACTCAGCTGCCCATCCAGTTGACCAAGCAATCCACCCTGTGAGATGTCAATCCAGTTTCACAGTTACATCTTTCACTACACTATCTAGGCTCTCCTTCCATTTGCCCAATCACTACACCCGCTCAGCTCTCCATTCATTTGCATTGTCTCTACAGTAACTCAGCTCTCCATCCAGTTGCCCAGCTACTACACCCACCCAGCTGTCCATTCTTTTCCTCAGTTACTTCAGTCACTAAACTCACTCAGCTGTCCATCCAGTTGCCCCGTCATTACTCCCACTCAGCAATCCAACCAGTTGAACTGTCACTACAGCCAATCAGATGTCCATCCATTTTCACACTCTCTACACCCACTCAGTTTTCATCCAGTTGCCCAGGCACTACAACCACTCAGATGACCATCTAGTTGCCCAGTCATTACACCCTGTCAGGTTTCCATCCAGTTGCACGGTCACTACATTCACTACAAAATCAGTTGTCCATCCAATTGCTCAGTCCCTACATCCCTTCATCTGTCCATTCAGTTTGCAAAAGCACTACACCCACTCAGCTGTCCATTAAGTTGCACAATCACTACAGCCACTCAGCTGTCCATCCATCTGCACAATCGCAAAACCCACTCAGCTGTCCATCCAGTAGCGCAGCCATTACAGTCACTAAATTCAGGCAACTGTCCATCCACTTGCCCAAGCACGACACCCAGTGAGTTTCCATCCAGTTGCCCTCTCACTGCACCCTCTTAGCTATCCATCCAATTGCCGAGTCACTACACCCACTCAGCTTTCCTTCCAGTTGCTCAGTCAGTACACACACTCAGCTGTCCATCTAGTTTCCCCGTCAATACAACCACTCAGCTATCCATCCAGTTGCCCAACCACTACATACACTCAGCTCTCCATCCAGTTGCACAGCAACTACACCCACTCAGCTGTCCATCCAATAGCCCAGTCACTACACCCTCTCGGCTATCCTTCCAGTTGCCCAGTCACTACAATCTCTCAGCTGTCCATCTAGTTACCCAGTCACTAGACTCACTCAGCTTCCCACCCAGTTGCACAGTCACTACATCCACTCCTGTTTTCATCCAGATTCCCAGTCACTTCACCCACACAGTTTCCCGTCCAGTTGCCATTCACTACACCCACTCAGCTTCCCATCCAGTTGCACAGTCACTACACGAACTCAGCTTCACTTCCATTAGCATAGTCACTAGACGCACTCGGCTTCCCATCCATTTGCCCAGTCACTAATCCCACTCAGCTTCCCATCCAGTTGCCCAGTCACTACACCCAATCAGCTTCCCATCCAGTTGCCCAGTCACTAAACCCACTCAGCTTCCCTTCCAGTTGCACTGTCACTACAGGCACTCAGCTTCCCTTCCAGTTGCCTAGTCACTACACGCACTCAGCTTCCCTTCCATTTGCACTGTTACTACACGCACTCAGCTACCCATCGATTTCCCCAGTCACTGCACCCACTCAGCTTCACGTCCATTTGCCCAGTCACTACACCCACTCAGCTTCCCATCCAGTTTCACAGTCACTACACCCACTCAGCTTCCCATCCTGTTGCACAGTCACTACACCCACTCAGCTTTCCATCCAGTTGCACAGTCACTACACCCACTCACCTTCCCATCCAGTTGCATAGTCACTACACCCACTCAGCTTCTCGTCCATTTGCCCAGTCACTACAAACACTCAGCTTCCCATCCAGTTGCACAGTCACTAAACCCACTCAGCTTCCCATCCAGTTGCACAGTCACCACACCCACTCAGCTTCCCATCCAGTTCCACAGTCACCACACCCACTCAGCTTCCCATCCAGTTGCACAGTCACTACAACCACTCAGCTTCCCATCCAGTTGCCCTGTCACTACACCCACTCAGCTTCCCATCCAGTTGCACAGGCACTACTCCCACTCAGCTTTCCATCCAGTTGCACAGTCACTACACCCACTCAGATTCCCATCCATTTGCTCAGTCACTATATCCACTAAGCTTCCCATCCAGTTGCCCAGTCACTACACCCACTCAGCTTCCGATCCAGTTGCACAGTCCCTACACCCACTCAGCTTTCCATCCATTTGCACAGTCACTAAACCCTCTCGGCTTCCTATCCAATTTCCCAGTCACCACACCCACTCAGCTTCCCATCCAGTTGAACTGTCACTACACCCACCCTGCATCCTATCCAGTTGCACAGTCGCTACACCCACTCATTTTCCCATACAGTTGCACAGTTACCACACCCACTCAGCTTCCCATCCAGTTGCACAGTCACTACTCCCACTCAGCTTTCCATCCAGTTGCACAGTCACTACACCCACTCAGATTCCCATCCATTTGCCCAGTCACTATATCCACTAAGCTTCC
>Ga0123355_10012258_pt1 | contig 13275 bp, 13 predicted proteins | sample TergutEmb28metaG_3_FD_89872 | JGI IMG/M metagenome (GOLD analysis project Ga0123355, IMG submission 89872) | Embiratermes neotenicus P1 segment gut microbial communities from Petit-Saut dam, French Guiana - Emb289 P1 | ecosystem: Host-associated > Arthropoda: Insects > Digestive system > Gut ... | reverse complement strand
GGGCTTTAGCCCGACGCGGCAATCCAGAAACATGAGTATTCCACTATTTCCTGGATTGCTTCGTCGCTTCACTCCTCGCAATGACGAGCAGCGGGTGGCTTTTTTGACAAGCTGCGGGCGGCAAATTGCCGCCCCTACATATTGGTTGTGCTCCCCTACTCCAAATCCTGCACACTCATCAATTCCAGCGAACGCTGTTTTCTGCGCTTACCCCGGCACCCTGCGTAAATTGCCAGGAAAATTATTGTTGGAATATTAAATATCACGAGTATAAACGCAATGCGTGGAAAAGACACAATTTGTGTGCGGCCAATTGTGCCGTAGGCTACTAAGTGGCCCGTATATCTATCTGTAATTATGGCCTCACTTTCTGCAATGCGCTCCAATTCTGGCATGTTACGTTCGTCTATGGGCACATCTCCAATTTGAACAGTATCAACCCTAACAGCCCCGGATTCCCCTGGAGTAGTCATAAACACTGCCATACTAAAAAGTATAAGCAACGAAAAACCAAATGTGATGATTGGCATAATAAGTCCCGGCCACATACTTTCCCGCTTAGACAGATACACCTGCAAGATGATTAAACCTGCGCAAAGTCCAAGGAAAACAAGCAAAATGATGAGACCGGTAATGAGGGAAATATTATCTCCCGGCGTTACATTGTATGTTGCATACGGTGTCATTGTACTTTCACCCCTACTCTCTTGTACTCGGAAATCAACATTTTTGCGGTATCAAAATCGATTTTATCATTGACTACAAGCCGTTTAACAAACGCAACGTATGGTTCATTGGAAATATCCTCGCTAATTTGGATTTTTTGAATCAGCTTATCCAGCCGCAGGCGTACCGTTGGATACGTGACATCATATTGCCGTGCGATTTCCTTTAGCGAGCCAGACGCCAGCAAAAATTTTTTCATGAAGATAACATCTTCATCTTCCAAACCGGCTATCCATTCAGGTACGACTTCAACTGCCATGTTGTCGCCCCTTTCAATCTTTAATTTTATCAAGGATATCATTTAACATTGTTAAAGTCAATGTGAAATTTTATTTTCGTAAAATCCAAGCCCCTGTGCAAAATATTTTCATACAGGGGCTTATTCTTATTTTCAGTTGGTGATATTTTATCACCAACTGAATTATCTTTTGGTATCCACATAACCTATCATTATTGTCTTTTAAATTAAGAACAGGCTTTATGTCCGTTCTTAATTTGAAATGACTTTCCTAAATTCAGCGGTTTATGCTATAGCATACAAGACGGTTTTGAATTTAAACCGCTATACGTCAATGAGCAGCTTTGGGAGCTTTTTGCACCTTGTCCGCTTTTGCGGCTATCTTTTTATTAGCTTTTTGTTCGTCAATCGCTTTCACCCGCGCGGTTATAATCTGCGTTAACATTTTGAATTGTTCCGCAGTAGGATTGAGCCGACTATAACCCCAATTACATGTGGCAATCCAGCGGCTTTCTTCCGCTTCTTCAAAAAGAATGGCAGAACCACAGCCTTTACAGTTGCTGTGCAGCTTATAAAGATTGTTCAAATATTCGGCTCGTAGGTCATCAGGGAATGATTTCAGCAATTTTTCGGCATGCTCACCTCGTCCGATATTCAGCATTATCTCAAGGCTGTCAAATGTTTCATGATTATCTATATTCATCACATTTTCACCCCTGTAAGTGAATGTGTATGAACGGTGAGATTTTTCATGATTCCGCATCTTAAACTGCTTGGCAAGTGCAAGCAAGCCGTCTGCGCCTGCCCGCAGGGTCTTATCCATAAGGAAATAATTGCACATTTCTTCTACGGACACCTTTGTTTCGGCGTAGGGTTTGTCCCATCTTTGCCCAAGGGGAAGCCCCAATTTTGCCGCATTTTTGAAAGCGACCCGCAAATCTAAAAACCTAAAAAACGGCCACGAATGCCTTGCGCATATATCGGCAAATAATTTCAGCCCCAAAATAACGTCCGCATAATCGTCACCTATATATGACAGTGAGAGCTGCTGTAAATTTCTCACATCAATTTTCTTTTTGGGTTTTACGCCGTCCTTGTAAACAAAATCGGAATAGACAAAACCGTATTCTTCAGGAATATATTGATATTTTTCGGCAGAAACCCATTCACCCGGCCCAAATTCCCCTAACCAAACCAGCGTATCCATGTCGGCATCCCGAAATAAAGCATTTTTGCTAAGCAAATTAAGCATATTAAACGCGCTAAGATAAGCGAGGGCTTGCCTGTCGTCGAAAGTAGGCGCATCCAGCATTTCTATCAGCACATTGTACATACTCCACAGGGCATTTTTACAGCGTGCTTCGTCGTGGCCATTCAGATATTCTTCTGCTATGGTAATGTCGTTGTAATTGATTTCAACAATTTTGTGCATGTAGTGAACCCTCTTTCTGCTAAGATTACATGTAGGGGCGGCAACCTGCCGCCCGCATATAGAGAAAATTACAACATGCTAACGTGTTTTACACTTCCGCGGGCGGCAGATTGCCGCCCCTACTTCACTTATTTATTCACAAACAGCGACAAATCCATTTCAAAATCCGTAAACAAAACACCGTTTTCAATGTTGCGGATCCGTTCTTTTTGGTGGTCATCTACATTGTTCGGGTCGAAGAACCAAGTAAATTTACATACCTGTCTAAATCTCATGAACAGCGGTATTTTAGACAGCCAGAAGTCACTTAGTGGGTTAGCGGAAAGATAGCCTTTAAGGAAATTTTCGATTAAACAATTTGTAAAATCCTGCCCCGCATCGTTTTTACGTCCCCACCATAAGCCGTGGTAAAGCGCAAGGCCGATGTCCAGCGCATACCAGCCATATACGGCATCATCGAAGTCGAAGACATTAATTTTGTCGCCGTCTACATAAAAATTCCATGGGTGCATGTCGTTATGGATTAGCCCGTAGGAATCTTCATCTTTCGGCAATGCTTTCATTTCGGCCACTAAATCATCAACAACCTTTTTTATACCCGGATTATTTTTGACGGCGTAGTCATTCGGCAAGTCGCTCATCCATGATTCCTCAAATGTGACGCGGACATCTTTGTCGTTTGCGGGCTTATACTTTTTCGTCAGGCGGTGAATATCACCCATGACTTTGCCCCAGTTGTAGAATATTTTTTCATTCCATTTTTCGGAGTTATTTTTGTCCCAAAATGTGCCGGGTACAAATTCAAAGGCTGTGAGGATATAGTTTTCGCCCTCGTCTTGAGTGGAGGCAGTAAGCTCCCCATTATCTAATTTTAGCGGCAAGGCAACGCCAATGTCGTTTTGCGCAAGGTAGTACAGCCAGTCCATTTCAGCGTTTAACCCGTGGATATCTTCGGCGGAACGATTGGAAAACCTTAAAGCGTAAGTCCTTCCGTCTTTTTGAAAACTATAAATTTGATTTGTGGATTCGCTGATGAAGTGTAATGTTTCTTTGTCGAATCCGTAGGCTTTTGCCGCAAATTCCAATAAATTGTTTGATACCATTTTTTGTCCTCCTTTTATTTTTAGGGTTATAGCGGTTTAAATTCAAAACCGTCTTGTATGCTATAGCATAAACCGCTGAATTTAGGAAAGTCATTTTAAATTGAGAACGGACATGAAGCCCGTTCTCAATTTAAAAGACTATACTACCCGTTTTTACTGTGTCTCTCTATAAAATTTCAAGGCTTCCTCCACGCTAACACCATCAATAGTCATGCCTTGGATATTACACTCTGTCAGCTTGCTGTCTGTGAAATTGACCCCTTTGAAGGTGCAGTTATCCAGTTCCACGTACTGAAAATCGCTGTTTCCAAGGCCGCAAAAATAAACCTTGGTACTCGCCATCACCGTATCATAAATAATGGTATCGCTGAAATTGCAGTCCGTTACGCGCCAGTCACGCATCTGCCCATCGTACCAGTCAAGCTTATTGGCTCCAAAAAACCGAAACGACACGCCATCCATCGAGCCATCAATTAGCCCAAAACGATACCGGCTGGAATTGTACACCTCATCATGGGGCTTTAGCATTTTTACATATTCGCTATTGCGGTTGTCGCTATAAAACGCGAAGCCGTTATCTTCCCAAAAACGCTGCTTTTTTCCTTCCCAATCATAGTTCCAATAGTATTTGTCATTTTCTTTAGTATCTCTTATCATCCAGCAGAGTGTCTGCGGGAATTGCTTTTTCAACAACTCGAATAAATAAATGTTATTGTCCGCTTCTTTGTAAGCAATATTGCGGATGATCGTCGCCTCCATACCCCCAAATGCCAAGCGGACTGCTCCAACACATTGGTCACCTTGGACAATTTTGTAATACCACTGGGTATCCACCATATTGATGCCTTCAAAATCCCAATAGGAAAGCAGCGTGTCCATATCTTCTACATTGGGGTAGCATTGCTTAATGACTTCGATAAGTTCCGGTATGCCATCTTCGGATATCCGCTCCAGCGACAAGTCTACGCCGGTCATATCCACCACCACATCTGATAACTTGTCCGGTTCGATTTTTTTAACCGGCTCGGACAATACCATGGTTAACGCATTTTTTAGTTCCTCAAGCTCGGTGGTGTGGTTGGCGGTTAAATAGCTGTAGACACTTTCTATATTTTGGCGGTCTTTAAGCATAAGCAGCAACTGCCGTAAGACAATGCCTAATGCGTTTAATTGCTCCGCTTCTTTTTTTGTGTTATCCAAATGGCTCGCAAATACAGCAATTATTTTTGATAATTCCTGTGAAGTGAATATTTCCTGTATCGAAGGGATTGGCATACGCAACTTGCGGAGTAGGACAATTTGCTTGATTTTTAGCAAATTTTCTTCATCGCAATAGCGGTAGTCGTTGTCGGCACGGGTGCTGTTAAGTATCCCTGCGCCTTCCCAGTAATGCAGGGAACGGTGCGAAATGCCGTACTTGCTTACGACGTCGCCTATTTTTGTTAGCATGGTATGCGCTCCTTCTGCGGAATTTATGTATGCTAAGTGTACTATAATGTCTTACGTAGGGTAAGGGTCAAGAAGAAATTCAACCGGTCCAATTGTCGGGCCGGTTGAATTGGAGATGAGTAAATTTTGTTACCAACTGAATGGGTGAATGCATAAAAAACACCCCAAAAACGCATTTAACTTCATACGTTTCCGGGGCAGTTTTGTATCTCTTAAATTAACTATTTTGTGTCAACTACTACAGGCGCATCTTTCTTAGGCTCTGCAACAAACGCGTCCAGAATAGACTCCGCTTTCCCGCTGGTTGCGCCTTTCAAAACATCAATCAGGTTTACACCGGTCAACGCTTCAACAGTTTCGGGCAGTTGGGCAATAATGTCTGTCACATAACCCGCTACTTTAGACGCACCGGCAGGCTTGCCATTTCCACCGCCGCCTTGGTCTATAACAACAATTTTTTCTGTTTTGGAAATTGGGTCGGCAACGTTTTTCGCAATTTCAGGCAGGCGTTCAATCATCATTTGGATAACAGCGGCGTCGTTGTACTGTTTAAACGCTTCAGCTTTTTTCATCATGGCTTCTGCTTCTGCCAAACCTCTTGCTTGGATAGCTTCCGCTTCCGCTTGACCTTGCACGCGGATGGCCTCCGCACGGGCGTTACCTTCCATTTTTACAGCTTCTGCGTCTGCTTGTGCTTTAGCCACTTGCTCGTAACGCTTCGCTTCCGCAAGCTGCTCTTGACGGTACCTGTCGGCGTTGGCTTGCTTGTTAACCGTCGCATCAAGCTCTTTTTCCTTACGCAAAGCTTCCTGCTCGGCAAGTTCTGTTTCGCGCTGGCGGCGAAGCAGCTCTACTTGCAATTCCGTTTCCGTTACTTCTTTTTTCACTTTGTTTTCTTCGATGAGATAAGCGTTGTCCGCAATTGCTTTTGCAGATTCTTGCTCTTTACGATAGGCTTGGATTTTCAGTTCTTTTTCCTTCGAAGCTTCCGCAACTTGGGTTTCTGCCAACAGCTTCGCTTCCGCACCAAGGCGGGTAGCTTCTGCGGTGCGTACCACTGTTTCGCGCTCTGCGTCGGCTTCGGCTATTTGTGCGTCACGCTTCACTTCAGAAATACGCTTGCGCCCAAGTGCTACCAGGTAGCCGTTCACGTCATCTATGGACATTACGGTGAAGGCTTTGATTTCAAGCCCCATTTCCGCTAGTGCAATCGCAGCGTTTTCTTGCACTTCGCTGGAGAATTTATCTTTGTCTTGATAAATTTCCTCTACGGTCATTTTTGCGATAATTTCACGAAGTTTACCGACCAATACATAGCTCGATTGTGTCGCAATTTCGGCAGCGGTTTTGTCTGTGTTACCGCGGAAAAACTGCTCTACCGCAGAATAAATAGATTCCTTGTCGGATTTCACTTTTACAACCGCAACGCTTCTTACCGTTACAGGAACACCCTGGCTGGAAATTGCGTTGTCGATGTCCAGCGGGATTTTGATATTTTCCAGCGAAATTACATCGTACCGTTCCAATAGCGGCCATACAAGTCCACCGCCACCGGAAATGACCCGCTTTTTAAGCCCCGTAACTACCGCAGCTTTGTTTTGCGGAACACGCTTCCACAATGAGAAAAACAGAAAAATAACGATAAAGATTGCTACTAAAATAATAATTCCAATGGTTATTGGTTCCATTTCTTCTAACCTCCTAGATTTTATGTTTTAATTCGCTTGCTGAAACGCTTCTTTTCTTACAAAATAAGTACCGCCTTCGATGTAGACAATCGCTACATTTTCGCCGTTTTTAATTTCACCTCCGTCTTCGCTTTTAGCAGGGCTGGTTACAACAGAGCCGCTTATGTTATATCTAATCTTTCCATACCCGCCCTGCGGAATTGGAGAGATAACTTTAGCCCATGTCCCGATTGTTGCCTGCTTGTCGTGCGCGCTTGTATTTTGTGCTTTGTGCAAGGGTATTAAAATGAAGCGATGCATAAGACCCGCTATAATTAGCCCGCATAGGGCGCTTATAGTAAAAACAAATGTGCCGCCAAACAAGCCGTCTAACCGGGAGGACAGTATCATGCCTATGCCGCCAGTTACCAGTAAAAATACGGCAATTAGCTTCGGCTGAAAAATAGCTAACGGGCCACTGTGTCCATCCGAACTTACATCAAGTAAAAACGAAACAAGTATAAAGCCCAGCCCCACAACAAATAAAATCATGTACATTTTGTCTGCCTCCTTGTTATTTTCTTATAATCTATACATATCATCCCGGGCTTTTTTGGCCCAATTGATAAATTCGTCGCTATTAATTTTGCCACAGCCCAGAATAATTTCGCCCTTTTCAAAATCCATACCGATAATTTTCACGCCGCGCAACTCTTCATCCGTCCATCTATAATATTGCTTTAGCGCGTCCAAAAGTTCCGCTTCGCTTTTCAAGTGACCCATTGTATCCACAATTTCCCCACGAATATAAACCTTACTGTCTATGCCAAAGCCTGCGTCGTCTCCTGCGTACCATACCAGGTCTTCAAGCTTTACGCCCAGGGTTATTGCCATGCGTCCCAATGCGCTGAGGCACGGCTCTACCCCCATAACCCACTTGTTCACTTGTTGCGGGGTTTCGCCCATCATTTCCGCAAGTTCCTTTTGGGTGAGCTCATTTTCTTCCAATATTTCTTTTATTCGGATATATGGCCACAAGCCATACTTTGTTTTCATTTTTGTCACCTCCTCTTTTGAGAAAAATCAACCATTGATATGATTATATTATAATACAATTACACTGTCAATACATTTGCAATTGGTATAAAATGTAATTTGACGGCTGCAAGCTAAGAAGGGTATTATATTACATAGGACTTTGTCTTTTACTTTTTTCGCATCAAGTATGAGAGGAGGGTAACAGTGCAGTATAGCGATTTTGGCAAGACCGATTTCAAGATATTTCATCAGGCCATGGGTTCGGTGCGCCTATTGTTTGTGCGCAAAAATTATGGAAACGGATTAATAAACCAAGAAATCTGCCCTGCCGCAAAACAACATAATAGAGTTATGCTAAATGCAAGCCCGTGAAGGATATGAGTTGACTGCGACCATACCATGCACGGGCTTACTTATTTTAATGGGGCGCTGCCCCAAACCCTCTCGCAAGCAGAGCTTGCTGGGCCGGGTGGCCCGATGCTTACGCATCGCCGGCTTTGCCGGTGTATACCCCGCCGCTACAGCGGGAATGAATCCCGCTTCCGCTTCCTTCGGAAAGTGGCAGAGCCACTTTTCACAATCCAAAAATACTTATTATCTGGAGGAAATTAAAATGAAAATTTCTGTTTTGAAAAAGTGTGCTTTACTTATGCTTTTCACCCTATCTATCGCACTGTTATCAGCTTGCGGAAATAACGACGACCGCGTAAACCTTGAAGATGCAACTTTTGAAAACATTCAAATCGCGTTTATACACGTAGGCGGCATAGATGACCAAGGCTACACATACCGCCAGCATCGCGGTACGCTTGATATGGCCGCCGCACTTGGCATAGACCCCGACGAACAAATCAGAAACTTCATGAACACCGCCGCCGGTGAAGTTCCCGCCGCGATTACAGAAGCCATCGACTGGGGCGCGCACCTCATTTTTGGCACAAGCTTTGGTTTTGGCGGGGCTATGAGGGAAGCTGCCGAAGAACATCCGGATGTTATGTTCTTCCATGCTACAGGCAATATGGCTGTAGAAGCCGGGCTGCCAAACTTCCATAACTATTTTGGCAATATGTCACAGGCACGCTACCTTTCCGGTATTGCCGCGGGGCTAAGAACCGAGTCAAACATACTGGGCTTTGTGGGCGCACACCCCAACTCGGAAGTTATCACAGGGCTTACGGCATTTTTCCTTGGCGCAAGGTCCGTTAACCCGGATATAACCATGAACGTCATGTTCACCAACTACTGGAACAACCCGACCCGAGAAAGACAAGTTGCCGATGCACTGCTCGCTACAGGCGCAGATGTTCTTGGGCAGCATGCAGACAGCCCTGCTACACAGCTTGCGGCACAAGAAGCCGGCGTTTGGAGTGTTGGCTATAACAATGACATGATTCCCGCCGCACCATACGCGGTGCTCATGTCCCCAATGTTCGACTGGAGCGTTTACCTGATTTATGCGGTACGTAATGCAGTTGAAAACCGCCCCATTCGTACGGACGTTTTGTACGGCCTAAATGACGGCATGGTGCTTCTATCCCCACTTAACCCGCAAACCATTGCGCCGGGCACAGTAGAAGCCATTGTAACTGCAGAAGCAGAAATTAGAGCAGGCCGCAACATTTTTACAGGCCCCATTTATTCTAATACCGGTGAACTATTACTGGCACCGGGTGAACAATGGATAGAGCCGCTGTCGGCGCCATCTTGGTCGTATATCATTGAGGGCATAACGGTAATTGGGGATTAATTTTACCGTTTTGCGTAAACTACGGGCGAACATTGTTCCGCCCCTACAAGAAGTGAATTTCGTTTTCGTAGGGGCGCACAGTGTGCGCCCGAATACATAAGAATAGGCATAGGGGAGATGCAATTTTGCAAACTGCAATCCAAACAAAAAATTTAACAAAAAAGTTCGACCAAGTGGTGGCAAATGATAACGTCACCTTCGATGTCCGCTGGGGTGAAGTATTAGCGCTTTTGGGCGAAAACGGAAGCGGCAAGACCACCCTAATGAACATGCTTTTCGGCATTTACTTCCCCGATTCCGGCGAAATTGAGGTGGGCGGAAAGACCGTGTCTATCCGCTCACCCAAGGATGCGCACGATTTGGGGATTGGCATGGTGCACCAGCATTTTAAACTGGTGGATGTTTTTACGGCAACTGAAAATATCGTGCTGGGCCTAAAGGGCAGCGCATTCCTAAACCGTAAAGCCGCAAGCCATGAAATACGTAAAATTTGCGAACGCTACGGCTTCGACTTAGATCCAGACAAAAAAGTCTACGATATGCCTGTGAGCGAAAAGCAAACCGTAGAAATTGTAAAACTCCTTTACCGCGGCGCGGATATCCTCATTTTAGACGAACCAACCGCGGTACTTACCGCCCAAGAATCGGAAAAGCTTTTCACCACCCTAACCAAGCTTAAACAAGACGGCAAGGCGGTCATCATCATCACCCACAAGCTAAACGAAGTGCTGGCGGTGTCCGACAGGGTGCACATTTTGCGCAAGGGAAAATCGATTGCCACTTTGAACACAGCCGAAACCAACCGGCAAGAACTTACCGAAATGATGGTGGGGCGCGCCATAAGCCTGGAAATAGACCGCCCGTTTGTGGAAAACAAAGAGGACAGGCTGTATGTAAAAGATCTGACCTGCTTAACCGCAGACGGCACCAAAGCGCTTGATGATGTCTGCTTCACGCTGCAATCCGGCGAAATTTTGGGTGTAGCGGGCATTGCAGGCAGCGGCCAGCGCGAACTATGCGAGGCTATTGCCGGGCTTTATCCGGTTGTAAACGGCTCTGTATTGTACCATCCGGCCAATAAACCGGCGAATGAACTGACAGAAATTGTGGGCAAGCCGCCAAAGGCCATTAAGGAACTGGGCATAACTATGGCATTTGTACCGGAAGACCGCCTGGGTATGGGCTTAGTCGCCGACATGGACATGACCGACAACGTCATGCTCCGCTACTATGACGACGGCCATGGGCCTTTTGTAGACCGCAAAAGCTCTCGCTCACTTGCGGAGAAGTTGATTGACAAGCTGAAAATTGTGACGCCCGGTGTAAGCAAGCCCGTGCGGCGCATGTCCGGCGGGAATGTGCAAAAAGTATTAATTGGCAGAGAAATTGAATCCGCTCCGCGGGTGCTTATTGCAGCCTATCCTGTGCGCGGGTTGGATATAAATTCGTCCTATGCTATTTACGATTTGCTAAACCAGCAGAAGCAGAAAGGTGTCGCGGTGTTGTTTATTGGTGAAGATTTAGATGTGCTACTAGAACTTGCAGACCGTATATTAGTGCTTAACCACGGGAAAGTAACCGGAATAGTAGATGGTGCAGGTGCGACAAAAGAGCAAATTGGATTATTAATGACTACGGAGGTGGAAAATGACTAAAACTCCGTTTGTACGTATCGCAAAGAGCCGACTAATAACCGCCCGCAAAGCCTGGCTCATTCGCGTCGCTTGCCTTTTTTCCGCATTGCTGGTCGGGTCGATATTCATATTCGCCCTTGGACATAACCCCATTTCTGTCTATGCCGAAATGGTAAACGCCGCATTCGGCAACCGCAACCGTTTTAACGAAACTGTGCGCCTCGCCGTACCGCTTTTGGGTGCATCGCTGGCGGTGGGCATGGCGTTCAAAATGAAGTTTTGGAACATCGGCGCGGAGGGGCAAATTCTCGTTGGGGGTATTGCTGCCACATATTTTGCGCTGTTTCAATATCAAAACCTGCCAAGGCCCGTACTGCTTATTGTCATGGGCATTGCCGGAGCAGCCGCAGGCGGTCTTTGGGGGCTGGTACCGGCATTTTTCCGCTCTAAATGGGGCACGAACGAAACGCTGTTTACGCTGATGCTTAACTATATCGCCCTTGGGTTCATACTTTACCTGCAAGCAGGCCCATGGCGTAGTGCCGGCACAGACTTCCCAATAATAGACAGGTTTAACGCGGCGGCCAGACTGCCGCAAGTCCTTGGCATCAATATCGGCTGGATTTTGGTTCTGGTGCTTACGGTACTGGTCCATTTTTACCTTACCCGTACAAAACAGGGCTACCAGCTTGGCGTTGTAGGCCAAAGCGAAAATACCGCCCGTTACGCTGGCATGAACGTAAAGCAAATCATTATGCGCACCATGATTATCTCCGGTGCTATTGCCGGGTTTGTCGGGTTTATTCAAGTATCCGGGTCCAATTTTACCCTTGACGAAACCACCGCCGGCGGCATTGGTTTCACCGCCATCATTATTGCATGGATATCCCATTTGAAACCGTCGGTGATGGTGCTTGTGGCGTTTTTTATCGCCATACTGGAGCGCGGCGCGTTCCGCATACAAACGGAATTTATGATCCCAGCGACCATAGCCACTGTTTTAATCGGCATCATTTTATTTTTTATGCTGGCTTGCGAATTTTTTATTAATTACCGGCTGGTGTTCCGTGGAAAGGTAGAGAGATAATGGACACATTCATAAATTTTTTCAACGCTGCCGTTTTGGCAGGCACGCCCCTACTCTTCGGCACCACGGGTGAAATATTAACCGAAAAATCCGGCAACCTTAACCTTGGCGTAGAGGGCATGATGTTTATGGGGGCTGTAAGCGGTTTACTTTCCGTTTTTCTTTTAGAAATGTGGCTTGGCATAGGCATTGCCGGCCCGATGGCGGTTACATTGGCTTTTGTGGGCGCGTTTATTGCAGGGGGACTGGGCGCGTTTATCTACAGCGTGCTGGTTATATCCATGCGCACGCAGCAAAATGTGACGGGGCTTGCGCTTACCATTTTTGGCGTGGGCTTCGGCAACTTTTTTGGCGAAGTAGCCGGGCGTCGCTCACCCACAGGGTTTGCAGCTATTAGCAGCAATGCGCGGGCGGGCTTTTCCAGGCTGCATATTCCTGTGCTTTCCGATATCCCCGTCATTGGCCCGCTGTTTTTCAACTACAATATTTTGGTGTACGTCGCAATCATTATTGCGATACTTGTGGCTATTTTCCTAAACCGCACACGCTGGGGGCTAAACCTCCGCGCCGTGGGCGAAAACCCTGCCGCCGCAGACGCTGCCAGCATTAACGTCACCCGCTACAAATATCTGGCGACATGCATTGGCGGCGGGATTTGTGGCCTGGGCGGTATGTACATTGCCATGGTAACCACTGCCGGAGTATGGGTGCATAACTCGGTGCTTGGCTTTGGCTGGATTTCGGTTGCGTTGGTTATTTTCGCTACGTGGAGCCCAAGGCGCGCGCTCATCGGCTCGCTTATATTCGGCGGGCTAACGGTCATGCGTTTTTACATGCCGCTGGGCATTCCCATGCAAATTTACGACACTTTCCCCTATGTTGCCACTATTCTAGTGCTTATCGCAACCAGCGTGCGCCAGCGGAAGGAGCATAGGCCACCGGCGCATGTTGGGGTTAATTATTTTAGGGAAGAAAGATGATGATAGGGTATAGAGAAAGTCAGTTGGTTAGTGTCACTAACCAACTGACTTTCAGAGTGTCAAAAAAGCCACTCCTTGCCATATAGCATAGTCGTGGCTTTTTCCATTTTTGGGTCATGTCGTGGAACAGGCAAAAAAATAAGGGCACTAGCTCGCCCAAACAGCCACCTTTTT
>Ga0123355_10012257_pt1 | contig 13276 bp, 9 predicted proteins | sample TergutEmb28metaG_3_FD_89872 | JGI IMG/M metagenome (GOLD analysis project Ga0123355, IMG submission 89872) | Embiratermes neotenicus P1 segment gut microbial communities from Petit-Saut dam, French Guiana - Emb289 P1 | ecosystem: Host-associated > Arthropoda: Insects > Digestive system > Gut ... | reverse complement strand
TGTGTTTCGCCACCAAGGCAATTAGGTACATTTGCACACATTCTTAACCTTGGTACTAAATGGAGGTGAGTGGTCAGCCACATGCCTTGGCCGCATTCAGAGCTTGTTGCTTTTTGCATTTTAAACATTTCTGTGTTGAATATTTAAGTCTTCTGGGATGCTAGACTCGTTAAGTATATACCATTTGACATTGTGTAGCATGTCAGAAGATTTCAGTCTTCAGTATCACTGCTGTGAGACCTCAGGCCTTGCATCTCTAGGCTGTAAGTTATAAATGTTATTACAACTAATTGATAATGACTATAGGTAGTGGATGAAACTTCTTAAATATTTTCTACATGCCTGTCTTTCCTAAGCATCTGCTGTGTTTCTAGCAATGTATTCTATCATTGTCATCATCATCGTCCATGTAAAACTTGTGTAGAATGTTAGTTGCTTTTTGTTCTTAAGGGTGGTACTTAAAAAAGTTTTATTGTACTTGATCCTAATAGTTGTTATATGTCACACTTGTGTTATCATATTTAACCTAAACCTATGTTGTGTGGTATGCCCATTTCTTGTGCTGTGTGTTTGCCTTTTCCCCAATATAATGATATCACCTATGTCAGTCTTCAGACTCTGTATTTGTTAATTTGTTGATGGCTTCTGTCTTCAGTGTCACTACCTCTAGCTTGTATAATAGTGATGAGTTCAATTTGTTGCCATTTTCAGACATTTTGTAAGGGGGTGCTTTGTCATTGTTAAAATGATCCACGTCGTAGGTGTCTTTTTTATGTCATATTGTGTATTCACTGTGGACCTGGCTGTACTATACTGCACAGAAAGCAGTACATCTTTACCATCCACCCAGTTGCCAGCATGCATGCTTCTGCCCTCTTGCCATCCGTCTGTGGCCTGTGTTAATGGATTTCACCTACACCACTGTTGAGTTTGCTTACAAAGGTGACTGAAGGAGTTCAGCTTGGTTTCCATCCTTCAAAGCATGGTTCAGCAGTGTGATTTCACACTGCTGAACTCCATTCTAGTTTTGAAGGCATATCAGTGGTGTACAGAACTGCAGCCAAAAAGTGACAATTTCTAGTTTCCTTCCCCATACGTGGTGTGGTGGAAAAGTAATGAGACTGGCAACGCTATGCATAAACCGACAACGCTGCTGCCACCCCCTTCACATGGCATTTAGGTTAACCCCTGCTGTAGACTCAGTACAAGTTTGAACTTGCTACAGTTGCTACGCGATTGTTGAGAGCATCTGAAGTGAAGTTGTGTTTGTGAGGTGCGTTAAGAAAATGGACTGGCAAAAGTTTGAGCAACGTTGTTTCATCAGATTTTGTGTAAAGCTTGGCGAATCTGCTACTGTGACATGAAAAGTTACAAAGGGCTTATGGAAAACAGTCCCTGTCCAGGGCACAAGTGTTCAGATGGCACAAGTCCTTTTTAGAAGGCTGAGAAAAAGCAGAAGACAAACCTCATGCAGGAAGACCTTCTACCTCAAAAACAGACGACAATGTGGAAAGAGTGAGGTCTCTTGTGAGGTCAGATCGTTGATTGACGTTGAGAATGATCAGTAGTGAGTTAAATTTGAACCGGTTTACCGTCCATCAAATTTTAACACAGGATTTGGACATGAGAAAAGTGTGTGCCAAGATGGTTCCAAAGAACCTCACGACTGAACAGAAGGCCAATCAGAGGGATGTGTGTCTTGATCTTCTGGACCGTCTTGAGAGGGAGCCAGAATTCTTCAATCGCGTTATCACAGGTGATGAATCATGGATTTTGGAGTACGACCCCGAGACAAAACACCAAAGTCAGGAGTGGCACACTGCAAACTTTCCCTGTCCCAAGAAAGCGAGAATGAGCAAATCCAAAATCAAATCGATGCTCATTTGTTTTTTTGACAGTCAGGGGATCGTCCACAAGGAATTTGTGCCACCAGGACAAACTGTCAATCAAACTTTTTATCGGGAAGTCCTTGAAAGACTCAGGAAAAGGGTGGCACATGTGCGACCAGGCATTGCACACACATGGATGCTCCACCACGACAACGCCCCATGTCACACGGCAGTCTCCATCAATGAATTTTTGGCAGAAAATGCATTCCTGTGGTTCCTCAGCCCCCCCTATTCGCCAGATCTCAGTCCCTGTGACTTCCTCTTATTCCCCCGGCTCAAAAACCCCTTGAAAGGGCACCATTTTGTTACTTTAGATAATATCCAGAAGAGCATAACTGACAAGCTGAAAGGTATTCCAGCAGAAGCCTTCCAGCACTGCTACGAACAATGGAAACAACGCCTCCGTCACTGTGTGGCTGCCCAAGGGAACTATTTCGAAGGGGATAACCTTGATTTGTAAAAAGAATAAAATTCATGGTTAAAAGAAAATCAGTATTATTATTTTTCTACCACACCACGTAAATGGTGAAAAAGAAAGGACATAATCACTTTTCATTTAGGCCAAGTTGAGGTCATCTGGAGTCATTTGAGATAGGAGCACTTGAACAGGTGGAAGACCTATAAAGGTTGTTGCCAGTGCAAGACCCTAATGAGTGAACCTCTGCCAAGTGGAACAAAAGAGCTTCAGGCAGTGAGAAGGCAGAAGCTTAAAGTGGCTGTGGGGCTGTTACCAGGCCACAGAACCCTTAGAGCCCATATGTTTAAACATGGACTCACACAGTGGCAGGATTGCCAACTGTGTGAGGACAAAAGAGAATATAGTGTACATTCTATGTTATTGTCTGGCACTGGCATGCAAAAAGATAGAGGACCTTGGGTCTTATGTTCTTGAAGTCCAAGGATCTAGAAAACATGAGGGCGAATGGCCTAATAACCCTGGTAGCCAATACCAGGCTTGACATAACACCTTAACCCCATTTTAAAATAGCAAGGAGATACAATGGAGCTATAAAGATCTATGTGTTGTTAGGAACCATAGTGATACCACTCGCTCTCTTTCTACTACCATTACTACTACTACAACCACCACCACCTACTACAAGAGGCCAGGTTAAATTTACTCATGTCCTTACAGTTTGTCTAAAACTAAACTGCATTCTGTAGTCAAGGAAATCATCTGTGTCACAAATGTAGAATGGTGAGAGTTCCTTCACACTCAGTGACTTTATCTGATTATCCTATTAATGTTGCAGTCATGTTGGTATGTTCTGTGCAATAATTTACTGAAAATGCTTGATGTTTACTTATTATATTGCATATGTCCTTTTGATTATGTAACCTGATAACTGTGAAGTTTATATTTTCCCTACATTGTGTGTGTTGGAACCTGTGTACCCTAAGATTTGCAACTTATTTCATTTATTTTCTCAGCTGTTGTTTAATTATTGCAGAGGGATGTGAAGATGAACTAATAGAGTTTCCAGTGTATCGCTCAACGGAATGTGCTCGTGTTGGGACACAAACATATGTTATCACTGTAGAGACAGAAACATTATTTTTGAAGTTCAAAGATGATCAAGGTTAGTATTACTCTGTATAGTCATTAAAATATTTGTAAATATGTTTTTATGACTTGTTAAGGTAAATGTTAAGGAATTATTAGTCCGTTGCCCAACCCCTGAGCTGGAGGACGGCTGTGACTGTTCTTGATTTCTGCTCCCCTCCCAATATTTTTTGGGTAATCAAATGAAGAAGTTGAGATGGGTGGGGCATGTGACACACGCATGGGAGAGAGGAGAGGTTTATACAAGGTTTTGCTGGAGAGAACTGATGGGAAGAAACCACTTGGAGGACTTAGTCATAGATGGGAGGATAATATTAAAATAGGTCCTAAAAATCAGATGGGACAATATGGACTGGATTGATCTGGCTTAGGAGAGGTGCAAGTGGTGGGCTCCTGGGAAAACAGTAATGAGCTCATGTGTTAAAAAATGTGGGGAATTTCTTGACCAAATGAGAAACTATCGTGGTGGTGGTATGGTTTCTTAAATTAAATAATATCTGCTTCTGAGATGTTTCAAATAATTTTGCCATTTCACGTTTGACGTTACATAGCTATACATGCAGCTATAGTAGTGTACAGTAACCAATACTGAAGAAACTAAAAGTCAGCATTAGTTATTCCTTTGCATAACACTATGTCATAAAGTTGTGTTGCACAATTAGAGTGTGAGTTGTCATGCAACAAAGGAGAAATTAATTTATATTATAAACATAATCTTTCTGTGTATTCTGTTCACATGGGTCATGCATCTTGTTATTTTTAGAAAGGTTTAAATTGTTAATGTAAGCAGTCTTCTACTTGTGAACAAGTTAGGTTTCAGAGAGTCTCTTTATAAGTCAGTTTGATAAGTCCATCTTTACAGTAGCTGATACCAGCCACGCCTGTAGGGTAACATAGTTTGTATTACATTACAGTATATCTTACCACATATTACAGTATTAGGTTGTCTTTGGAATATGGTGAATGGCTGTGATCATTGTATAATCTTTACACAGGCAGTTGGACATATAGGCAGTCTTTTCATTATTTTTTAAAATTGATCAATGGAATTTTTGTAAGTAGAAGAGCACCTGGGTATACTTTGTATCGGAATATTTGCTTTGTGGCGAATGATGTGTGAGTAATTAAGCATCCGTAATACAGCAGTGTAGAACATTTCATTGGCTGGTCATAAGGAAAAGTGAATAGTAACATGGTAGATAGTGACTGCAAGTTTTGCTAAATTACACATACTACAGTAATACACAGTTTGAGTCTTGTGGTCCATTGCTTAACATTTCCATCTTGAACCAGTTGACTGTCTCAGAGTTTTGGGATCCTGTGTTGCCTGGTAGGTAGATAGATAGGTAGGTACGTACCAGTGTTTCAGATAAGCCTGCTGTTTCCAACTTCCGGATTAATAGGATTGAGGGAGCAGATTCAATCAGATATTGCCAAGTTTTTACCAGACTACATGGCAACACAAACCAGAAAGCTGTAATATTAATGTTTATGACTGTGAAATTTTCAAATCTTCTATTGTTTGAATGTATCTTTTCAGAAATTACTACATATCGTCATGCATCCTGAATGTGCTGTGGCTTGAACTGTTATTTGTCACAAATTTCTGCTGTTAGAGATTCATGTAGTTATTTGGGTATTCACTGTGATTCCTACATAACATGCTTTGCACATTCTGTTGATTAAATATGCACGTTTACCCTGTCTGTGTTCCAGATTCAAGAAGCTTTCATGCTGCTGTAACCAAAGTGAAGTCAGGTAAAGGTGCGTCAGCGTTTTCTGAACGTACTGATGATTCTTCAGCTATGCAGTACTTCCAGGTATTGTATGCAACAATCATGTCAGCAGTTTTACTTGTATATGCTTTTCAACAAGAGTGTACTTTAAAGCAATAGTAGTGCTGTTAATTTCTGTGGTCATTTTTGTCAGTACCGTTATGGCTTAATTAGCAATGGAAATACATAGGTGTATCAAAAAGTTTCGAGACTTGTTCCATAGCCCGCCAACCGATGGCAGTACGTGAATGCGTGCGCTGTGCTTGGGAGCAGGGAATGTCACCACTCAGTATGCCAAGTGGCGTCGCTGTGTGAGCATTGGGAGTTGCACAACACGAGTGTTTGTCACCAAGTGTGCCTTCACATTTGCGATTTCAGCATGGACGTGAAATTGAAGCAGAAAGCAAACATCAAATTCTGTGTGAAACTTGGCAAATCTGGAGTGGAGACTTTTGAAATGATAAGACGTGCATGTGGAAATGAGGCCACGAGTTGCGCGAGGTGTTTTGAGTGGCAAGCGCACTTCAAGAGAGGCAGAACATTACTCGAAGATGATGAGAGGTCAGGGTGAACTTCCATGAGCTCACCGCCTAAAAATGTGGAAAAAATTCAGCGGCTTGTGCATGAGGATCGTCGGAGAACCATTAAGGACATTGCTGGAATCGTTAATGTGTCATACGGAACAGTGCAGGAAATTCTCACATGTGATTTGAACATGCACCGCGGTGCTGCAAAGTTCGTGCCCAGGCTTCTGACCCCCGAACAAAAAGAACACCATGTTGCAATTTGTCAAGTGCTTCGTCAGCGTGCCCTGGATGACCCATCCTTCATGTCGAGGGTCATCACTGGGGACGAGAGTTGGGTCTACGGGTATGATCCCGCGACTAAACAACAGCCTTCACAATGGAAGAGCCTAGGATCCCTAAGACCAAAGAAGGCGAGGCAGAGCCGCAGCATGACCAAGAGCATGCTCATGTTTTTCGACATTCGAGGGATTGTGCACCATGAATTTGCCGCCCAAGGCCAGACCGTGAACGCCGGGTTCTACTGCAGTGTTCTTCGCCGTCTGAGGGAGGATATTCGGCGAAAACGACCTGAATTGTGGCGCACAGGCAATTGGCTGCTCCATGATGACAATACACCCTCTCATCGAGCTCTTGTAACATGTGAGTTTCTCGCCCACTACAGCATTATCGCACTTCCGCAGCTGCCTTACTCGCCAGATTTGGCCCCTTGCGACTTCTTCCTCTTCCCGAAGATGAAGCTGCAGCTAAAGGGTCCTCGCTTTGACACAGTGGAGGAGATCCAGTGGGAATCGCAGAATGTTCTTGGTAGGCTTCGAGATCAGGACTTCCAGCACGTGTTCCAGCAGTGGCAACGGCGCTGGAATCGATGTGTCGCTGCACAAGGGGACTATTTTGAAGGGGATGCTGCCCAAACTTAAATCAAGTAAATACATTCTAGTTTATAGGTCCAGTCTCAGAACTTTTTGATACACCCTTGTATATTTCTTGATATAGGAGTGCTAACTGAAGTAGCTTTTGCACTGTCATTTTATTGTAGTGCTTCTGGAGGTGTTTTTCTAAAATCAAAATTCATTATGTATTTTCAAAACACTGTGTTACAATTGCATCGTATTACTGTAGCAATATTACACATAATTACAATAAATGAAGTGACTACCTTCTGTGTAGTTACAATTGCTTTTTTTAATTGAAATACAAATAATGTATACCAGAGAAGGACATACATTAAGATGGCTCAGTTATGCATTGTTGAACACTGAAGGCATACGGAGCTTACAATAATACTACTGAACCATATTTTGAGATCAGCCATTCCCAGAAGATGTATCGTCTTATCCATGCACAGGGGTTTCACTTCCACATGATGGGCACATGCATTTTGGAATACTGCTTTGTTGCTCAAGGCATCTACAATTGATAGCAAAGCAAGGGTTTCACCTGTTTAATCTTCCAAAATATTACTGCCTGACACAGGTGTCATGCAGTGTTGGGTGATTTTTAACCCTTTAGTTCCAAAAGTAGACTACATATGACAGGTGCTATGCACCTGAAATGCCTGACAGTCTGTGTGTGTGTGTGTGTGTGTGTGTGTATATATATATATATATATATATATTTGTCATGACGGGCTTGTTTAATAATGGCAGGAATTTAAATTCCTGACTTTTCGCATACACCTTCTGTTTAATTATGGTACCAAAGGGTTAAACTCTGGTGCATGCTTATCTCCTTGAGGCATGAAAGACTCACTCTGTTCCACATAACATCAGTTTTATTGAATTGGAAACAAGCTCAGGAGGATAGCCACCACAATTTAAAATATTGACCGCATCAGTGTGATATGTGATGCCATCGATTCTGTGCACCTTATGTGTTTTGAATGTTTGATTGGTAAATTTTCCTGTTCATACCAAGAAAGCACAGAGGGAGAGTAGGTTTATGGCTCCATGGCCCTATTGCTGGTCTGTATGTTTTTAGAGTTGAGAAAATCTCCTCCGACTAGAATTCTAGCTCCTGTCTGTCCAGCCTTTAACCTAGTTGCTCTATCTGCATGCTTCTCTTAGCCTTCTTTGTGTGAGTGGACTGTTGAGTAAGTTAGTGTATAAGATCATCAGCAGTTCAAAAACAGAATGTTATGGGTGTTAATGTGAATTTGTTGGTTTTGAGGAATCATTTGTTACTTGTCATAAGACTGAACACTGCTATTTGATTTACTGTTTCACTTACCCTTTCCTGTTAATGTTTCAATGACAGTAGTAATATGTAAAAGATAATGTGGTGACATCACTGCTCCAAAGTTATTTTACTTTCTTTCATGTAAGATACAATGTCTACATATTATTTGGACAAAATGTCGTGGTCTTCTGTAGCTCTACTTTGCAAAGCCACTTTTTATACTGGTGGCACTGCCTGATGAAAACAAGGTACAAATCTGAATCACTTGTTATGGTGTTATGTTTCCTTATGGTGCCAATGAATTTACTTTTGAGTAAACCCAGGTGGCTGATATATGCATCTTGATGGTACAGTGTAACCGAATGAAATATGAGACAACATCAGCAATATATGGGATAGAAATTTTGTCCGTCCACGTGACCTGGCAGATGGTTATGAGTCTCTGCATTTTCGCCTGCAAATGACTCTTGAATTTGTTAGCTGTATTGTTGTTAATGCAGTAGTGGACATAACAGATTCTTTTGTTCTCTCAGAAATATATATTATTTTTTATGCTTGATTTGTCAAAATCTAAAACTTGACCCATTTACATTTGATGCTCATGTGCTTTGCAGGGGCTACTTTAGTGTCCAGTCCCACATGCCCCATTGAAATTCGTTATTAGGAGTTGGTATTATATGGGGTAGCAGTAAAAGATTTATTATACTCTGGTCTTTTCCAAAGTGTAGCACAATTTTCAAGCTTATTTGCAAATTGAGAAAAGCTACTGTTTGCTTCTTCATGTCTGTTTGTGTGTCCATCTGTGTCCATCCGCATGGAACAACTCAGCTCCCACTGGACAGATTTTGATGAAATTTGAAATTTGAGTATTTTGTAAAAATGTGTCAAGGAAAGTCAAGTTTGATTAAAGTGCAACAAGAATAACAGATACTTTACATGTAGACCTCTGTACATTTATGATATCTCCTTCAGTTGCTATTAGCATGAGAAATGTTTTGGACATATTGGTAGAGCAAATCAAAACACACATCTTTGTTTACTGCCTTTTCCCAAGAATCATTTTGCATATGAGATAATGTGGAAAAATAAAGTAGAGCCAGACAGGCCACAGATGACAATATAATATGGTGCATGCACGTTGCATGCCGGATAACAAAGGCTACAGAAGTTCACTCAGAATATATAATTCTTCTTGCTTGTCCATGGCAGCAGTGGTTATACGAACATGCCTTTATGTTATGTTATATGTTCTTTGTCTCTTGTCTTTTCATGGCTGACTCTCCAATTTATCATTTTGTTTTGATTTACAGTTCTATGGTTATCTTTCTCAACAACAAAACATGATGCAAGATTATATTCGGACTGGCACATACCAAAGGGCTATCCTTGCTAATTTGCCAGATTTTAAGGATAAAGTTGTATTGGATGTGGGTGCAGGATCAGGAATTCTGTCTTTTTTTGCCATTCAAGCAGGTGCTCGAAAAGTTTATGCTGTTGAAGCCAGTACAATGGCACAGCATGCTGAGGTAAGCTTACATCTTGTTTCTGTTTCGATACAGTTACATTTTAACATCTCTTCACACACACACACACACACACACACGCTTGTGTGCATACATGTGTGTGTGTGTGTGTGTGTGTGTGAGACAGAGAGAGAGAGAGTATGTGTGGGGTCAGTGAATATGGTTATATGCATGTGCTTGAGTAGACATGTACATTTGTTTTGATTGTAAAGTATGAAAAGAAACTCATGTGCTGGCTCTCAATAATGTGGTTCCTAGTTTTATAAAAATGAGTTAAAATGCACAAGAATTGGCAGTATATGAACTGAGGTTCCTCAGAGTGCTTCCTGATGGCAGCACTAAGCTATGTCACACTGTTCCCATTTGCTGTAACACACATTTTCTGAGGAGCAGCTCATGTTCTTGACTGGTGCATCTTGTGCGGAAACATACAATCACCTGTAACTGTTACCAGTGCCAGAACAGTTTTTGTAATTCATAATAATTCATTAAATAATATGAGCTATGTATTGTTTGTGTACTTCCAGACACTTGTCACTGCCAATAATTTAAAAGGAAAAATAGAAGTAATTTCAGGGAAAATAGAAGAAATAACATTACCAGAGTTGGTAGATGTCGTAATCTCAGAACCAATGGGTTATATGTTGTACAATGAACGGATGCTCGAAACCTACCTCCATGCCAAAAAGTGGCTTTTACCAAATGGTATGTATTGTTATGTGTTAGAGTATTATATATTTAATTTCAAATTTAGTGTAGCCTTATTTTAGAAGGTAGTTAATTTAACAAAGGGGCTGGGGTAGCTCATTTGGTGTAATAGCTAAACTGTGGGATGGATGGCTGAAGAATTGTTGCTTGATTGTTGGCACAGGCAGGAGACATTTTGTCTTCTCTGACATGTCCAGAAAGTATCGGTGGATCACACAGCCATTGACTCAGGGCTGAAGTGGCCAGGTAATGCAGCGCACCACTCATCTCGAAAGTGCTGAGGTTAAAAATGCATGGCGCTATAACTGCACCACCCAATACGTCTTAATCTGTGCTTATTTAAATACAGGTTTACCTTTACTGAGTCTTCTTGCTATGTGATATTTCAGCAGATGTAATTAAACTACAATTTGTTTAATCTGGATGCTGATACTCCAGAAACTCTGATACTCTGGCAGTTGAGGAAAATGGTCTGAAGTCCAGAAATCCTCCAGAAAGGCCCCCACAAGTGTCCCTACATCACTCATTGTGGTATCTCCTAACCCCTTATCTCCTATTCCATCATATTCTTCAGCCATGAAGACTCCTGATCCACAGTCTCCTAGTCTTTCAGCATCCCTGGTAGAAACTAAAGAGACTCAAGAAAAACTGAAGGGTACCCTGATGACCGAACCAGCAGGTGAAGGAAATATCCAAATTGAATACTCCTGTGATTAGTTGTACAGCCCAAATATAGGAGCAATAACAAAAAATTACCTGTAAGGACTTACACAGTAAGAGTACTGTTTGATAATCCAGTGTGTGTCAATTCCCATGAGTGCAGGATTAAAGTAATTCCACTCTAATAATTATATAAATATTTTTTTTGGAAACTGAGGTACTGTCGTACAATTTGTACCTTTGTTTCTTCAGCAGTTGAAGTCAGGCAGGGCAAAGCTGAACTCATATTGCATGCATGCTTGTGTAACGAATGCATTTTTTTGTAAAATGTGATTGCCTAGTATGCTGTCACTTCTTTCTTTTTTCAAGCCTTGATGACTGGGTTAGCAGTTTCTAAATTTTTAATGTTGAAATATGTATTTGAGAAATGTGTTTGAGTCATTGCAACAGAAGTATCGAGGAAGTAATTAAGAACAAACAAATTTAATGGGCTGTTTTTAGATGTGTTATCAAAATGGCAAAAAGTGACTGTTAGCTTCAACCTGTTTGTCCGTCCGCATGGAACAACTCAGGTCCCACTGGATGGATTTTCATTAAATTTGATATTTGTGTGTTTTTCGAAAATCTGTTGAGAAAATTCAAGTTTCGTTAAAATCTTACAAGAACAACGGATACTGTACGTGAAGACCAGTGTACATTTTTTTATCATATCTCATTCAGTTCGTCTTAGAATGAGAAATTTTTCAGACAAAATTGGCAGAGAACATAAAACACATTTTATGTTCAATAATATTTTTCCCGAAAATCGTGCCGTTTATGAGATAATGTGGAAAAGTATAGTAGAGCGAGCCGGGCCACAAATGACAATATAATATGGCACATGCATGTTGTGTGCTGGATAACTAAGGCTACAGACACACACTTAGAATATGTAATACATATTGCTTTTCCATTGCAACAGTGGTTGCATGAATGCGCCTCAGTGTTATGTTATACATACATTGCCTGTCTTTTTTCTAGTATTATTGCTGTACTTTCATCAAGAAAATTATAGTGGACATGTAGCATACATGAAAGAAAAAATAAGTGTAATAATTGTTCTGAAAGCATGTTTGAAAGTGAGATGAGGAAGCAGAAGTGATTTTAGTTGGGTCTAGTAATCGTCTTTTGTTGTTGCTTTACTAAAACTCCTTGTTCCATAATTGAAGTATTGGAAGTTGTGTAGTCTTTAACTTGTCACTTAAGTAGGTTTCAGGTTTGAATATTGCTGCTAGCTATTTAGTAGTGAGAAAATTAAAAAAAAATACCATGCCAGATAATTAGGTGCGGGAAATAGCGAATGGTGTGGTTGAAAGTTTCGAATTTCTTAGTGGTCTTCTGTTCTCTAGGTCGAATGTTTCCGACACGTGGTGATCTCCATATAGCTCCATTTACAGATGATAGTCTCTATATGGAGCAGTTCAATAAGGCAAATTTCTGGTAAGTTACGTGTTTGTTTAGATGTTAGACCCAGAGCCCTGTGTACTTGAAGCTTATACAGCAGTGTCTCCTTGTATTAACTGTTGTCGATTACCAAAAGTGTAATCCCCATCAAACTTTGTAACATCAGTGACGTGTAAAAGATTATGATAACATGATAATTGCTAATCTGTTATGCAATTTAACCCCAATGTTATGTTGTGTCTAAATTAGAACTGGGTTTTGAATATCAGATCAGTTCCCATACTGAAGGTGTAAATATATTTTCATTCTTGCAGACTTGTTAGCATCAGTATGGCAGCAAATGCAGTGTGTTGCTGTAAAAGAATAAGAGTTCTTTTATTTTGAGTTTTATAACACATACTAGTTCAACTTTACTCACAGCAATGGCAGAAGACTTTGATTTAAATGAATTTTGTACCATTTAAGATTTTTTAATGCTTTGCATCCGAGAAAGTGAGCGTTATCTTGCCGGGTGTTTTGTCGCATGCATTAATCTGCAGCTAGTGTCACAGCATGATAATTTTATCAACACCGCCTGTCAGGCACGAAGAGTACTAAACTGGCACAAACATAACAGAGATCAACTGGCTTTTGTGTGTAAGAATTTTTCCATGCTTGAAATTGCGAGTGAATTGAAGCATTTATGAAGGTGTAAAGCTACTCATTCAGAAGTTTACATTACCCTGATGTCAGGAAAAGTATGTTTTTCATTAAACTGCAGACATTGTGAAATTACACTGTTGCTGATAACTGTATTTTCACTTTATGTTCCTGTGACCGTGCATCATGAGTAAAGCGTGGAGAAAGAATACCAACAAGATGCAACAATATAGATGTTTATTGTCAATTGAGATGTTTAATATTGACTACTGTCTCGACATGTTTCGGGCATCTTTATGCCCATCATCAGGAGAAAAAAGACCACGTGTTACTGCATATGGGGTTGTTTGCTGGTAGTGTTGGATGTGGCTGG
>Ga0123355_10012256_pt1 | contig 13276 bp, 11 predicted proteins | sample TergutEmb28metaG_3_FD_89872 | JGI IMG/M metagenome (GOLD analysis project Ga0123355, IMG submission 89872) | Embiratermes neotenicus P1 segment gut microbial communities from Petit-Saut dam, French Guiana - Emb289 P1 | ecosystem: Host-associated > Arthropoda: Insects > Digestive system > Gut ... | reverse complement strand
GGCACAAGTCGCTGTTTGTTCTCAGATAAATACAAAACACATAAATACAGCGTGGACAGAGCGTACAGTTGCTGAATGTTAAACCTGTTGGTGCATCACGTAACCAGTAGGCTTTAAAAGGTTAAGCGTAGCTAGCGTAAGCTGAAGGTTGAGTGGTAGCGGAGTGTTGAGTTAGGAGTGTTTGTGAAGTGAAAGTGAAAGTCTACAGTAAACATGAGCGAGAGACAAAGTACCATGATGTGCAGTTTTGACCCCAGGAGCCCCAAGATTACGGCGTATAACATTCATGAGTGGATACATGACACTTCGCGACTTGAAGAAAACGACGTAGGCATGATTCAAATAGATGGGCCCAGACGGAGGACATATATTAATTCTCGAGCGAGGAGCATATGCATGAGGTCTACAAGTCAACAGGAAGTCAACTACAATACAGACACGAGAACGGAGAGATCTCTCAGGTAAATACTGACATAGCTGGTATGGGCATAAAGAGAGTACGTATAGCGTGCCTGCCTACAGAGATTAAAGAGATCACAATAAAGAAATGCATGTCAAAGTTCGGAGACGTTAAATCCATACGAGATGAAATGTGGACCCAGACATATAGATATCAGGTTTATAACGGAGTGAGAATAGTGGAGATTCAGCTAAAGCAACATATTCCATCACACCTGGCGATTGCAGGCAACAATACAATAATAACATAGGAAGGGCAATCACCGACATGCTGTAGATGTAATGAGTCTGTACACCTACAAATCGAATGTCCGCGTAGAAACCAACAGGCCCTACTTGACAACAGCAGGCATCCCATGTCATGGGCAGACATGGTAGCAAACAAGTCAAGGCCAGGGAAGCCGAACAGGCAAAAGACCGACCGCAGGTGGATCCAGTGCGTGAAGCAGAAAACACATGTGAGCACGGAGTGGAAATGACGGAAACAGAACAAAGAGTGATCCACAAGAGAACACAGGTCAATCCTAGAAGTGCAGAGATGAGTGATTATCAGATGGCAATTGAGAATGACGTCCCGAACTCATCAAACACAGATACCATAAAAAAGGAGCGCATGACGAAAACAAGAGAATAGCAATCCCAGCGGGCAGGAAAAAAACGGAGGACATGCATTTTGCAGGCAAGACGGACCCAGGGTCGACGACGGGAAGTAACACAGTTACAGACGAGGAGATGTTAGTACAAAGTGAGATACTAGGAGAACCAGTCGTGTTAGCAGAGCTGTCTGGGAGGCCGATAACCTATGGCCTTAATGGGAGAGGTGAAAACTCAGAGGCAGAACCAAAAACGACATCGCAGTTGGCAGGGTCATCTCGCCCTAAAAAAAGCTTAAAAGAGAACGTCAGGACACTATGGCGAGAGCCAGAAACCGCAGTAAATCAAGAATCAAGGGCGCTCAGTAGGAAGGTAGTGATACGAGTATGAAATCCTCCCCTATACCTTCCCCTTTCTCCTCTCCAGGATGACCTATACATACCGAATTGTGAACCTCAACATCAATGGAAGCACCTCTGCGACCACGCTGCAGCTGCTAGAAGACTTCTTAAGGAAACAGGAAGTGGACATTGCCTTGTTGCAGGAGGTTACCCCAGGTGCAAACGTCAACTACAGTGGCTATCACTGTTATGTAAATATAGAAACCTCTGCAAGGGGCACTGCGATCCTGTCTAAGATAGAGCTGCCACTACACGACGTACGACGAATACCATCGGGCAGAGGGATAATAACGCAGTACGAACATATAGGGATCCTAAACGTATACGCGCCATCAGGATCGGCAAATAGAGCAGAGAGGGAAGAATTCTCCAACACGGGAATTATGGACTTACTACCGCATACACTGACGGAATTATTAATGGCAGGGGATTTCAACTGTGTCCTTCGAACGGTGACAGCACAGGGCAGCGAACATGCAGCAGAGCACTTGGAAGGCTGGTACAAGGACTCCAGCTGCAAGATGCCTGGGATCAGGAACAAAACAGGCAAGCCTACATCCATTACACCCCATACGGAGCGGCGGACGTCGACAGGATATATATGACGGAAAGTCTGTGTAGAAACAAACAAGGTGTAGAAACGCTAACAGTTGCATTCTCAAATCATATGGCGGTTTTCCTGCGAGTCAACCTGGCAATACCCTTCGTACACAGAAGCCGTGGAAAGTGGCAAATGAACACCTCCTACTTAGAGGACCGAGCAGTCCAAGAGAAGATACCAGAAGCCTGGGCGGAGTGGAGGAAACACGCACACCGATATCCACATATTGTCACATGGCGGGTCCAATATGTTAAGCGACGGATCCAAGCACTGTTCATAAGAGACGGTAAGGAGAGGAACTCAGACCGAGTCGATATGGAGAATTATTATTATGAGGTCATATACGATCTACTAAAGGACCCAGTTCACGACGCGTCCAAAATGATAGCACTAAAATAAGTAAAGGCAAAGATCATGCGGTTAAATAGCAATCACCTGCAAAGGATAATGGTTGGCACAATAGAGAAGGACAGTTCAGCAACAGAAGAGCCGTCACTCTACCATATAATCAATATAAGCAAACGGCAGAGCAGCAGAGTGGTAAAGGTGATAATAGAAGAGGAAGGAAACGCACAAACGTCTGCAGATATTCTGAAGACCTTCTCAGCCCACTTCCGCAAGACGTTTAACGGAAGTGCAATTTATAAACCAACTGGTGTCACGAGGCATGAGATGCATAGCACATGAAATGAACGACGCTCTGACGGCACCGATATCAGAACAGGATTTGCGGATGGCGATATTCAAAGTGAAGTCGAACAAGGCCCCAGGACCAGAAGGCATCTGCCTCGAATTCTTTAAGTCAGCGCGGAATACAATAAAACAAGACCTATTGAACATAATAAACAGCATGTACCATGATGACATAAGAGAACGGAAGCAGCTGCAAGGGTTAATTGTCTGCCTCCCAAAAAAATCCCCACCGAGGAGAAATGAAGATTACCGACCGTTGACATTGCTGAATTCGGACTATAAGACATTACCAAGAATAATAGCGAATAGACTCAGGTCCTGCCTGCCCACGACTATCCACCCCAGTCAGCACTGCGGGATAAAAGGAAGATCCATATTCGATGCCGTGTCAGCGGTGACAGATGTGATAGCGTTTGCCGTGGTGACGAAGAAATGTGTTGTGTCGTTGGACTTCAGTGCTGCCTTTGATAACGTATCACATTCGTACATGAAAGAAGACCTTACAGCACACGGATTCAGTATGTGGTTCACGGACAGCATTATGAGATTGTACAGTGACGCGTCTTCTGAATTCCAAATAAATGGGTTCAGTTCAAACCTGATACCAATAAAAAGCAGGATAAGGCAAGGGTACCCCTTTGCATGCTACTATATGCCATATGTCTAAACCCCCTCCTGCAAGCCCTGGACGAGGGACTCAGGAGAATAAAGGTCGGGCGTGATAACCCCAAAGTAACGGTAGCAGCTGATGCCGATGACGTAACAGTCTACCTGTCCGCACCCGAGAACGCCGGTAAGCTAGAGCAAATATTATCAACATACGAGAAGGTAGCTGGGGCAAAGGTCAATACTCAGAAATCATGAGTACTTGAGCTAGGAAATTGGGATGAGGCAATCCAGATCCTAGACATCCCCTACTTCACGGAAGTGAAAATACGAGGCGTTAACTTCACTAACAGAGTCAATATAGCTGCAAGCGTATCCTGGTCCAGCGTAACAACACGGACGCGGTCAGTCGCACAGGAGACGTATTCCTGGGAAATGAATTTGACAATGAGAGTAAGGTTCTTATGTTGGCACGGATATGATACATAGCGCAAATTATCCCCCCTCCCGCGGAAAGCATTCGCCAGCTCAACTCCGCCATTGCGTGGTTCGTATGGCGAGGCGACATTTTCAGATTCCCCCTATCCACATTAGAGTGAGGGAGGAATGAGGGGGGATGGGACCTAATTAACATATGGGCAAAATGCCGGTTATTATATATAAACCGCGTGCATATGCAGAGTGAGCTTGAAGGCTCTCTCACGGCCCTTTGGCTGAGGAAATGGGGCATCCATCCGGGGACAGAAAACCCTACCTTCTATGCACGGATTCCAGCTAACTTAGGATATTTACGCAGCTACATAACAGAGGATGCATATATGCCAACGAGAGGAGAGGCAGAGGGGACGAAAACATATAAAAGGCGCCAATACTATGCCCTGAGGAAACTATCCGAGGCTGATGCACCACTACAAGACATGCGAATCGTGAAAATATGGCCAACTACAGACTGGGAAGCTGTCTGGCAGAATCTAGTAACAGCCCCATCGGCAGAATCAGAAATTGTTAACTGGTATAAGGTGATCCATGACATAATACCTACGAACGAACAACTAAACCGCCTCAAGATAGCCCCCAAGGACAGGTGCAATGAATGCGGAAGGAAGGACACCCTCTGTCACCGCTTAATTGAATGCAGAGAGGGCCAGGAAACGTGGACACGGACTAAGACCATCATTGCAAGGAAGCTACGTGCGAGCCCAGTGTAAATTCTTGAAGACTGGCTATTGTGCCCAAGTTTCCGTATATGGCCTCCCCAACGACATAGAGCTATCCTATGGGTGCTGTCCAGATACGTGTATTTCAGGACATAATATCAGCCGACCATGACCGCCAATGAGCTGATGGACTTCTACAGAAAGTCGAAGAGGAAATTATACCAAACGCCAAGTAGAAGAAACCAAGTCACGATACCTAACAGTTTTAGACGACGCGTGATTAGGAAACACAGAGGGAGGAAGCAAAGAAATACAACCTTGATTTAAGGGGGGGGGGCAAGCCAAGAGCAGAAGACGCCACTACTATAGGGCAAATGGGGCTGCAAAGAGTACATTCAGGTGGTCATCCAGGAATTAATCCTGGACATCCAACCAGGGCGTAAGAAATGGCGACGAGGCGGTCGATCCTCCAATGAAGGGTTGAATCCAGGCACCGGAATACATCCAACACGTCAACAAAGGAAGAGGTAGACCTGGAAGTTTTGGTGCAGTGATAGTGCAGTGAATGGTGGATGGTTGGTGAGGAAGTGGCTCATACACTTAAATAGCCGTAAATAGAAGTCAGGAAGCACAATCAGAAAATTTCACGGGACTGGAAAGATGCGATCGGTGTCCAGGGAGAGGTAGAGGGCCAGGGCCAACGAGCAGGAAGGTAGATCGAAGAAGCGGGTTTTTAGTCTGGGCATTTGATAATGTTACGGAAGCCAGAATGGATTCTTAGTCGTTGAAACATGGGACAGTATGGTGAGGCAAGAAAGTGGCAAGACCCCGAATTTACCACATTGTACTTAATTAGAGATCAATTTAAAAAATCCCACCGGGAGCATGGACGTCTCTCTGTCGTGAGTGTTGTGTGTTGTCAGGCAGATTTCTAGGCAACGGGCTGATTCCTCTTCCAGAGGAGATCTACCGAGTGTTTGTGTTTTTGTATGTGTGTGTGTGTGTGTGTGTGTGTGTGTGTGTGTGTGTGTGAACTATAAAACCTCAGCAACGAGGCGGTCTAGGCCCTAATGGGTGCTGTTGCGTCACAGACACAAAAACACTCATCTTGGTGCAGTGACATGCATGTCACTGATTAAACTTTTAGTTCTACTGTGTAGAACAGATATATTAACGCGGTCCAATACAGCTTGTCTTGTCTTCATATCATCATAGCAACGTTTCTCAATTCACTGTTGCGTATTTAACATTGCATGAATTTAATGCAGCAGAACTGCAGACTGGAGATCTCGGATTCTGTCGGTTTCTTCAGACAGGCATATTAAAATATAACAAAGCCACGAAACAATCACACGCAAAGTATAAAGCAGTACTGTCCCTTGCATGCCAACCTGTATCGGTAACGTACATGTTTATTGTATGTAGACAGGAGCAGAGGCGATCTATGTGTAAGTAGAGCACTTCTTTACGTACGTCATTAATCATGTTTCTTCAAGATTCTCGACATGCAACAGGCCCATTTGTTACGAATATAAGAGCAAGGGAATGAAATTAGACAGCAAACAGACCCAATGTCCTTCTTCATATTATCTATTGCGTGGGATATATTACAGCTATGTCTCACTTTACCTTGAACAGAAAGGAGCTCGCCATACTTCATTGCAGGGATTCATAGTCGACAATTAGTCACAAAACATGTTTACAGCCGAGCAGTGCCGTCTTACGAACTACAATTACACTAAAAAAAAACTGGTACATGTACTATCAAAGTTTTTTGTTCACCAACTAATTCACAAGTGATTGTCTTAAAAACAATGTTAGAATTTACGTTAAAATAGCTTCGGCATGTCTCGGTGCAGTCACACCATCCTCAGAGAACGCATTATTTGTGCTTGCTGAAGTTACACTCGTTAAAATAGCAAATTGGCTATTTTAGCGAGTGTAAATTTAGCGCTCTCTGAGAATGGTGTGACTGCATCGAAACATGGAGAAGCTATTTTAACGTAAATTCTAATATTTACATTTAAATATATATATATATATAATATAAATTGTAATTTTAGCGCTCCCTGAGGATGGTGTGACTGCACCGAAACATGCCGAAGCTATTTTTACGTAAATTCTAATGCTGTTTTAGGACAATCACTTGTGCATTGGTTGGTGAACAATGTGAAAATGGTACAAATGCATTAGCTATGAACTACTGGCTCGCAGCAAGACTTTTAATGGGCCTGTTTAACGTCGAAGTATTCCAGATGAATACAGTTACATAAATAAGCTACTTATAGAATGAAATACAAAATAAATTACAAGTATTTGCTTTATTAAAACTCGGCACACTTCGCAGCTAGTATAGGGTGTTCCTTTCGCTGTGTGAACGATAAACACAGGACCGACGCTCCGCTCGACACTCTGCCTGCGTTTCGTCATATGCGGCATGTCGGAGAGGTTTAACGGTCTATGATGGGAGCTAGACAAACTATCGCAGTGATAATAACCTTTAGACAGTGTGATAAAAACTCACTAGAGCGTCGGACCGGCGATGATAAATCAAGTAGCAAACAAACAAAAATTATAATCAAAGTGAAAGATTTCTGATTTTGCGTACTCACACGCACGGTAGATATGGTCCCATTCTTTGGCCGAGCGGGCGGGGGGGGGGGATGGGTGACGTATTATTCACACGTTACGCGCCATGATGTGTCTCCATAGAAACTGGAATTGTGACATCACATACAAACCAAGGTATATCGTAACTCTGCAAGCCTGGTGACCTTGGAAGGAAACCAACCACTGCAAACCCGGTGAGATAAGGTCCAAACTGCATTGTTACCATTACAAACCGGTAATATTAGCCAGTGCGCGTGATTCAGTCACTTAGTCACTGATTCATTCATAGTGATATGCGATACGTTACGGAAACGTTGTCGTGAATAACTTTACATTTCACAGTGCTGTGCAAATATTTGCTTGGAGACACAAGGCAATAATATCCTCTGACAGAACACAGCAACCGAGATTTGAACAGCAAGAAGCGCTACTATTTGAGGTGATCGGGCTTACTTATAAGTAACTGACGACTGAGTGAGTGAGTAAGTGAGCGAGCTAGAGACTCTTTTGTAGACAAAGGACAGTTTCTTATGAATCTTTGAGACAACATTTTGTAGGAAACTTTTCAGGATATTAGATGTACAAACCAACTCGTAGTATCAATTTGTGTCAATCATTTCGCACATTATTACATTCTCATGTGCAATCTAGCACTGATTTACTTTTATAAAAAGCACAAATTCATTACTCGCATTTTATTAAATAATTTGTAAATGTAACCCGTTCACAGAAATCACACGCATGTAAAAGAGCCATAAGTGATGGGAGATCATAAGCGGTTCCGTTATGTTAAGTTCTGTTCTACACTCATAACACGCACAAGATGCATTAATAATCGACCAGTTTCGTTCAGGCGCCATAAAACACTCTTTTATTTTTCTCGTGCCCAATAATGAGGACTGAATAGCCAGGAGGGGAGACGTGTCACTCCCGGACTCTAATGCACCGTGGATACCACACAACGCTCATTTATACTTAATACAAATATTCCCTGGAGAGACTGGTGACGAATAGCATTAATATTCCCAGCTGTAATTCAAAATAAATGTCGTGACGTGTCTTGCACAAGCATAAAGTATCGTGTTTCTAGACGTCTGTTACAGAGAAGGTTATGTTAATGCACGGAATGTGAGACCTAACTTCAGAACTTATCCCGTTGTGTTAAAATGACCATTGACGAGATTCATCTTTTTTCCTGCAATGAAAATAGGATCATTGATCTATACGAGATGCAATAATTTAGAGGGACAAGAGGAAATACTCTTCTGTGAACACAAACGAAACTAGAAATAATAAGAATATAATAATATTTTTCGTTACAATTTACACGACTTTTAAGCTTGTTCCCCAACACACGGACAGTATGCAAGCATGCTTGTATACTGTCCGTATGAAATACTGGCTTTTTTCCAAGAAATATAATCCAACATTCAAGTGAAAAGGTTCGTAAATTTATACAAAAAGTTCTGGCTGCTAATGAAATGAAAAACGCAAACGCTTCCCTGCCACTGGAACAAAAGTACTCAACAAGATTAAACCTTTTGGGCTTTTCTATTATACTCTGTTTTAAAAGCATTATGTGTAAAGGTCATTTAGAAAAGAGAAAGGACTATAAATTTAACTGACCAAAAATTTACGTCTTTCTTTGTCTTTCATAAAAAGACACAAATGCAGCGATAAGCCGAGCTATAATGGGAGATGGCAAAAGCGCGTAGCATCTTTTGAACAATCTTCGTCAACTGGACTTTTCCATCCCGAAATTTCAGATTAATAATCCTCATGAATACATTGTATAAATCTGGAAGACAAAGACACAAACCAACTACCGGGGAATGTATTAAATTTGGCTCAGAAAATAAAATTTTATTTCGGAGTATGTTTTGTGTCCTATTTTATTTATCAAACTTTATTGTATGCAGAGCTTACGTACCTCAAAGATATTATGTTTAAACTTCGAAAATATAAAATAAAATCATGTCGTGTTATGTTTCAGTCACTCTTATCGTTCTCATAACGGCAGCCATCATTCACAGCAGATATACGTCACCAATCTGTCATTTTAAGTGAAACTCAAACTTCCACGCACTGGCGGGGCAACGTACCATGACGTGGCTTTTCCCTCCACACCCACACCTTCGCACAGTTTCATACAGCGCCTGAAGGAGCCTCCCGGAACCAGAGCCACTTGCGGAACTCACGTCTCCTTCAGACTGATTGCCCGCAACTTCGCGGTGGAAGCAGAAGGCACTGGGTCCGACCTAAGCGCTCAGAATACAGTTACTGAATATAAATTAGTGGGGTTTTAAAAGTCAACCCACAAAGTTTTTTTTTTTGTTTTTTGTTTTTCTACGGGCTTCTTTTTTTCTTAGCTGATTCGTTTCTTCGAAGTTCAAACTTTTGCCTTCAGACTTTTTTGTTCACTTTCTATTGACGCCTACCCGAAACCGATTTTTGTTTACCAGCGAAATGTGTTTTAAGGTAAAATAAGACTTTGTGCATTAAAAGATTGATTCAATGGAGTAATGAACGTTGTACCGGAATCAAAATCTCTTTGAATAAAGTTTTGCAATTCTACGTAAATTTAGTCTTAGCTTATTATTGAGTATCTCACATTTAATTCTTGGAATGAATTCCCTCAAGCTACAACTTGATGAATTTAAGGAAAATTTAGCAAAAATGAGAACATTAAACTTGTGTTTGAGTTCTGGTCATATATTTGAAAGATGGTGAAATATAATCTTCTAGCTGTTAGCCAGCAGAATGTTGTTATAATCCTTTCAGTCTTTCCAAACTTAGATGTGTTCATTTCAGGCAATAAAGGCTTTTTTAAAATCTTTCTCAGTCAAAGTATGTTCATATAATATTTTAAATGTCGGTTCCTCAAGTCGAGAAATGGCATTGACACGCGTATTTACGGAAAACTCATCACACATTCTGAAATAAAAATATAATCCCACACGTGTAATTAGCGGGCGAAATGCTGTGCTGCTGAAAGATTAAGCATGCGGTATTCATAATTACTGCTACCGTATAAATGGTTAAACATACTTACCCTCTGAACTATCCACCACTAAATTACGCTGATTGTTCTCAGAACTGCGCCTGACGTCACCATCTCCATAGGAGACCTAGATTTGCATAAGCTCGTATTCACAGTAATTGCTCTTTATAGAAAGGACGGCGAATCTGGGAATAAATGTGTTCGATCCACTTGGAATACTATTTTATTTTTGTTGTATAATATAAGCACTGCAGTAGTTACTGAGCCTTGTGCAGCAGAGTCGTTCAGGAGAAGCTAAGAGCTGCACAGCGAGTAGCATCCACCGGTATATGGAAACGGAGGCTGCTTAACGCCTTCGCAAGAGCCGAACCCTTTTCCCAGCACTGAGTCAGAATATTACAGTGCACATCATTACACTCAGGTTTCTTAAGATATTCCTCCCGTCTGCCATTAACTCTCCTATTTGTTGTTTTCCCTTCAGTTCTGAGCCCAAAATTGGATATGAATTTCTGGTCTTTTCTACGTATAATGCATATTTCACTTGTATTTCTCTACATTTTCAAGTGCGTAATATTTGACGAGAAAACAAATTGAAAATCTTATCGTGTAGTTTTATTTAGCACCCTTTCAAGTCCTGGCTTTTGATCCGGATATTCACCAAAGAATCCTCTCTCACAGACTCCCAATTTGTGGAAAACAAAAAATTTAAATTTTCCCTTCCCCGTCATGAAAGTCTACAGGTGGAGTAGCTGTAAAACCCTCGTCTTGAAGCTCGGCATTATATGGATTTGAAAAGTCAACTTCACGCTCTGACCGCTTTTTCTGCAAGGTAAGATCCCAGATATACACAAGATAGGAAGGTGAATGAACCTCAGGGCCTCTGTGTACGTCATCGTAAGAGAGAGAAATCCCTTGTCCTTCATGGGAATCGAAAATCGCATCGTCCATCTCGTAGCCGGGTTACTTCTGACTACGTCATCCCAGCTATCCTCTGCATGTATGCTTCTCTTAATGTAACAGGTCAACGTTCACGTCCATTCAAAGGAGCTTTTCTTAAGCTACGTGGACAATTTACCGTGTTAAATTTGAAAAAAGGCGAACGGGAGGTGAAGCTCATAATGTAAAGAGAATTTTCAAATATTATGTCTTTACGCTAAAAAGTTGCACCAAAACATTCATTCATTCATTCATTCATTCCTACTGTTTAATCTGTTACGATAGGTCCATAGCCTCTTCCATAGCATATCCCAGACTTAAGCTACATAAATCCGAATTGAAAGTTCTGCTACCCTCCTGAATTAGTGATACAAAAGTAAGTAGCAGCGTAAGACGTTCAAATAATTTCGCACTTAAATTTCCTTTTTCATGCAATATATTACATTACTTCAGGGAATCGCCGAATTTATGCACACAGTTTACCCTGTACAGCACCCTACATGTGTTAAGATAAAGACTGTTACATTCTTTCTTTTCTGGGGTTGCCATAAATTTTAAATATAATTACTGCAATCAAAGAATTCATAAACAAAATTTTTCAGTGTAATTCTTAATATCATAACCATAAGGTTGCTCACAATTACACGACAAAAATTTTTAAGTATCAAGCCTCAGGTTTGGAGACTCGAAGATTTAAAAAATTCAGAATTAATTTGTAGGTAAAGGTGATATGAGAAGCATAATGTACAGAAGGACGTTTCATCGAAAAAAAACGTATTATTATAATATATATATATATTATAAATTGTCTGAAGAAGCCTTAAACTCAAAGTTTCCGCACAGTAACTTTTCCAAAGACCTTAATCTATGTTTACTCTCGACAAAATTAAAGACTTCGTACATACATTCTTAAGCCTAATTTACTGATATAAACGGAAAATCATTATTACCAGAATTAAGTACAAATTTTCGTGACTTCACGTCATTTCTTTTCCTTCTCTTGCGCATGCACGTCAAATACCTAACATTTCTAGATCTATTTCCATTTCTCTATGTTAATTCCTTCTGTGAAAATTATGTGAATATATCTGCACTATCTTACAGATGAATTAGTTACATTCCTTCCTCTGTTTCTCCTGTTATATTTATATGATCACATTAAAATAAACTTTAAATAAATTTGGTTTATGAACTCCTTTCAGTAAACAAAGGCGTCGTAACAAAACCAATTAAGAGAAGATCATACTAACCCTTTCAAAATTCAACGCTTTTTACAGGATTAAAGGTTTATAAAAAGTTGCAAAATGACTCAATCCTTTTGGATGAATGTAGTCCATAAACCTATATCGTACTAGACTCCACAATTCCAAATATGACTAGGGCTCTTTTCGATAAGTAATCCATGTGGCATATATATTTGCTGCCAATTTTAATTCATCACTGTAATAGTGTTTAATTACTTACTTACTCAATGGTGCGGAGTCCTTCTTGAGAAGCTAACTGGTTCTGCAGCTAGTCAAGAAATTTCCGTATTTCACGGAACCCAAAGCTTCATTACCGCACTCACAACCGTCCGCCACCTGTCTCTATCCTGGACCAGCCCAATCCAGTCCATATACCCATATCCTACCTCCTGGAGATCCATCCTAATATTATCCACCCATCTACGTCTAGGTCTCCCCAGTGGTCTCCTTCCCTCCGGTTTCCCAACCAAGACCCTATACACCCCCTCTCCTCATCCATACGCGCCACATGCCCAGCCCATCTTATTCTTCTCGATTTTATCACCCGCACAATAATGGGTGAAGGGTACAAATCATTTAGCTCCTCGTTATGCTATCTCCTCCATTCCTCCGTTACCTCGTTCCTCCTAGGTCCAAATTTTCTCCTCAACACCAAGTTCTCAAACACCCTCAGCTTCCTTTCCTCCCGCAATGCCAACGACCCAGAAGAGTGTTTAATTAGTCGTCAAAATTATAACTCTTCTTATGTTTGTTGGACCGTGCATCATCTTGATAGTTGAATAAAGAGAGACCAACTTGATGCCACTTGCTTTATTATTTCATTATTTAATGCTCAACATGTTTCGGATGTCAATACATCCATCCTCAGGAGCTTGCGACTTATTTGTTGAGTTATTTCATGGGTTGCATTGCTCTGGTTCGATGTGTGTTGGTGTTACGTTGTGGTTTGGCTGTGGTGGTGTGGTATCCGTATG
>Ga0123355_10012255_pt1 | contig 13276 bp, 9 predicted proteins | sample TergutEmb28metaG_3_FD_89872 | JGI IMG/M metagenome (GOLD analysis project Ga0123355, IMG submission 89872) | Embiratermes neotenicus P1 segment gut microbial communities from Petit-Saut dam, French Guiana - Emb289 P1 | ecosystem: Host-associated > Arthropoda: Insects > Digestive system > Gut ... | reverse complement strand
TTAAAGTATACCGATATAACCCAAAACACCTATATCCAAAGTTGAACGGTTACGGAGATAATGGCCAGAGAAGTTTGAAACTTTGACAGCCGTTACACACTTACTGATTACCAAATACATATTGAAACTGGCAGGAATATATTGTTTCTGTAATGTTAATATCTGTACTTAACATGTAATTAACATATGAGTGACATAAAGCCATTACATTGAACTACATAAACACTCGCATTAACGCTGTAGTCGTCCTTTGGGTTCCAAGCACTTTACATGGGCACGCAGGCATAATGTTGACTGCATTCCAGTCTCAACAACATGCACAGAGTACATGTAACGCGTCAGCTGAAAAGGTGCAGTACGTGGAACCGCAAGAAGACCACACTTTTCTCTGGCCATTATCTCCGTAACCGTTCAACTTTGTTATAGGTGTTTTGGGTTATACCGGTATACTTTAACACAAGGAACACTCTCCCGAAGTCTGGCACATTCCTCCTGGGACACCTGTATATGGACGAGCTCCAACACATAAACTGTGTCTTCACTGGGGCAAAATATTATGAAATATGTCCATCAATTTACAACAGTTCTTGCAGTAATAAATAACAATCTTTGTTCTGTGGGCCCAGTGGAGATATAAAATGTTAACAGCAAAATTAGCAAGGAAAGATAAGAACTGTTCTTAAACCTGTAATATCACCTGGCATACCTCAGGGCTCTGTATTTACAATTCTGTGTAAATCAAACAAGGCTGCAGCTGTAAAGACAGACTGACAACCATCCAACAGTTGCACAGTACAAATAATTTCTTTCAGGGAATGAGAGACATGGACAACTTCATTTGTCTTAAGTCCATTTCTCTAACCATCCAGTTTTCCAGTGTTCTACTGATTACTGGTTCTCCGTTGCTATTTGCCATAATTGCCAGTTTATTGCATCATCAGACATGAAATTATTCTGCTTCATTACCCTCATCACTTCCATCTCCCATTTTATTGCAGGTCACCCTCCTCATCATCTTCCTCCTGCTGACCATGTTATTATTCGCTTACGACATCTGTTACCCTCCATGTGGACTACATGTATGTACCACTTCAACATATTATTTTCCCCTCTGGGTAAATGACCCACTTGATGCACAATTTCATTATATAAAACGTTTATTATTATACTCCTCTACATGTTTCAAGCACCACTGTGCTCATCATCAGGAGATCAAATTGAACATCTGGTGTAGTACTCTCTGTAAGTGACCGTCCGGTGTGCAGGTTGAGAGCGTAGAATCAACGATTGGTGGGAAGGGAAGGAAGCATTGTGAGAGCTGCGTTGTCGTCTTTGTTTGCGTACTTTAGCTCAACGTGAACAAGCAATGTCAGGGTCTGGTGAACATGATGAAGAGAGCTATGCTGTGAAACTATGGGGTTTGCCATGGTCTACAATGGAGGACGAGATCCTGAAATTCTTCAGTGACTGTAACATAAAGGATGGCAAGCTTGGTATTTATATGACAATGCCTAGAGAAGGATGGCCAAGTGGCGAGGCGTATGTGGAATCGGAGACTGATGAAGATATTGAAAAAAAAGTTCCTTCTCAACCCACACACCGGATGGTCACTTACAGAGAGAACTACACCAGATGCTGTATTAATGCAAATCGACATCCTGATGCTAAGCACAGTGTTGCTTGAAACATGTAGAGGATTATAATAATTAAAAACAGTTTATATAACGTAATTGTGCATCATGTTGGTCATTCACCCAGAGTTGTACCAGGATGCATGGTCAGCAAAACATAAAATTCAGAATATTATTTTCCATTCTCTTGTCTTATAAGAAAGGAAAAATAAAGAGTAGGTGAAGATGTGAGAGTTAGAGGTTTTTATGACCATCTGAACGCAGAAAAATCACACAACATAGAAGTGCAGATATGTTACTGTAACTGCGTGTTAACAATGACAAAATGCACTACTGTGATTAGGAGATAGGTCCTTGAGAAGGTAATAGTTGTTCACCTGATCAACACACTCATCCATAATGTAGCATTAACCTTTTGGCGCCGGAATTATTTTTTTAATTTTAGCACATTCTGTATATAAAATGTGAATAATACAGGAACCAAATATGTTAGAATTATGAAACAAACTGCATTTTGAAGAGCAAAAAACGGAGAGTATATACCATGTTTAAAATATTCTGTACCTATATTTGTTGAATAAATATATAAAATGCAACATTTAGAGGTTAGTGGTGTGGTACGACCACTATAGTCGTCGTTAGGCGTCAAAAGGTTAACATTCATATCTGGGATCACTAAGAGATAATATGCCCCAAGTTCTCCTGTGATATTCTGTTGAGTGTTAAGAGTTGTAAGGTAAACAATTCTGACAACCCTGCTCCATTCCCAAACTGCAGGACCACTCATTGTTGACAGCCTGCCAATACTTACTCAATGCTATTTCAAGTTACCCTCCATACCAGCAAGCCATCTTTCTCTATCTGCAAACTATGGATATGCCATTCCATGAAGACAACAGACCCACTTAACATGATACACATGCCACCACAAATGCCATGAACAACACAGACTTCCTTCCCAACAGAGTACATTGGATACAACCACCAAAGGCATAATATGTCATGTACAGAAATGATACCCAAACCTACACTGATGGGAATGAAAGTAAAGCTTCCTAAATGTAATGTGTTTTAACAAACCACTGACAGAAACAATCTGCTACATTTTCTACAGATCATCGCGGTAACGGTTAACTTTTCCCACACAAAAAATGCCATACATAATGCATCACACCATTACAGTGTGGTCTGTTCTTACAGCTACACATGCTGCAGAGAAGCTGTCATCCCTTGTGTCTTTATTCATACCATTAAACCTAGGATAACTTCCCCAACTCTGACCAGCTGCATCTGGTGACAACTTTGCTACTTTCCTGTTTCTACTGGATCATTTGGATACTTTCTGTGCCTCCTGAAAGTATTTCCATTTTCCACACTGGAAATCATTTAATGGAATCTGAGAATGTCTCTTACATTTGTCATTGTTTTTGAAACACGAACAAATGAAATGGGGCTCATCTGTTCAAGGCTGCAAATGGTGAAGTTTCATGTTTTGTAGTTTGCACATTCTGACAGTGCTCGTTCTGGAAATTCCTTCAGCACTGCATGTGCTGCTGCAGGCAACATTGTGTACATGACCTCAACAAATCACGGCCACCAATTCTAAATTCTTTGTTCAAATTTTGCACAACATTCTTCTTGGATCAAGCTTACACTAAATAATGGACGGTTCCTGTTGACTGTTATCCTACTTTCTCTGGCTTCATATTATCTGCTACACGCTGTTTTCATGCTCAAGATCCAGGCAACTTGTAGCACTTTGTCATTCTTTCACCGTGTGCCATCCACAATTCAGGCTCTTCTACAGTGCTTTAAATGTTCTAGAAGCACACTACATGGAAAGCTTTCCAACTTTCAGACCAGGAGACATTTCCTGCAACTGAATAAACTTCAGTTTCAGTACCACATTTATCCTCGTTATAACTAGATTTTGGTGAGGCTAGCTATAACTATAAAATGCTCTCTCTCTAACATATACAAACCTAATTATCAAAACATACCAAAGTATAATCTTACATGATGTTTTATATGGGTGTAAAACTTCCGACACTCACCCTAAAAGAAGAGGTGACATACAAACTGCTGAGTAGAACATCTGGACCAGGACAGACAAGAGAATGAGAAAAATTACAAAACAGAGAAGTTTCACACTATTTGTTCTTCACCAACATTACTGGTGATATGTTATGCAAGACATGAAGGATGCAGCATGTGGTGCACATGGAAGAGATAAAAAATGCATGTATGCATGCATTTACTTTCTTACACACTCACTCACTTACTCCAAGGAGCACAGTCCTTCTTGAGAGGATACCCAGTTCTCAGCTAGTCAAGAAATTCCCCACATTTTATGGAACCTGAAGGTTCATTACCATGTTTACAAGTGCTCACCACCTGTCCCTATCCTGAGGCAGATCAATCCAATCCATACCCCCACATCCCACTTCCTGAATATCCATCTCAATATTACCCTCCCATCTATGCCTGGGTCTTCCAAGTTTTTCTTTCCCTCTGGTTACCCCACCAATACTCTGCATGCTCCTTTACTCTCCCCCGTATGTGCTATACGCCCTGCCCATCTCATTCTTCTCGATTTGATTGCATGAATAATATTTGGTGAGTACAGATCATTAAGCTCCTCATTATGTAGTTTTCTCCAATCCCCCGTCACCTCGTCCCTCTTAGGAACAAATATTCTCCTCAACACCCTATTCTCAAACACCCTCAGCCTATGTTCCTCCCTCAATGCGACTTACCAAATTTCACACCCATACATGGAAAACCCAGCATAGATGTGATGACAATACAAAGATGGCTCTCAAAGAAATGGAGTGTGGACTGGATACATCAGCCTTATGACTGTGTGCAACAGCTGGCTGCTGTAACCATGGTTTCAATAACTAGCATGATGAGCTGACCAGTTCAGTACCACCTACTCAGAAGTGACTATGCTCCACATATTTAATCATTTGCAAATCAGTCAGTTCGATAAAATTATATGTATTTTGTAATACAGTGATCCTTTAAGTTTTGAATGTGAATGTAACTACACATTAGAAATCTACCTCCATCTCCTCTCACTGCTACACACAAAAGTTCACGACACTTAAGTCTAACAGCATCCGTGGTATTTGAAGAAGCAGGTGGAAATGATGTTGGCGCTTTCTTTTCTTTTTCCTTATCTTTTGATTCTGCTTCTCTGGGCTTCTCTTCCTTTTCTTTAGATTTCTTTGAGCTGCCTGCTGTGTCCTTGCTGTTGGTTGTATTTGGGCCTTTCATGAAACGAAAATTAGAAACATATATACAAGATCATCAAAGCCAATGTTATGTAAAATTTTCTTACAGTTCTCAAAGGGAGGATGCACTTTACTAACAAAGCACTGTCACATGACAACATTTATATACAATGCTGCATTGACTCTGTAGCAGTATTTCAGGAATGTTCCCCAAAACAAGAGTTAATCATGTCTTTTGACTCAAATCTTAGAACTGTCTGCTCAAATCAAAAACCAATGAGGAATGCTTTTCAATAACGTATTGCACAATGCTTGGAAAGTTATCTCATTATACAAAATCAGTACTTTTTTAGTCACGAGGTACAGGAAAGACATTTATTCAGACAGCATAATATTATCACAGGCCTACAATGCCCCAAGAAACTAACACTAGAACTTACATGAGAACTTAACATCAATTTCACAATTACATTGTTCAGGTTGTGAAATCCAGGTGACTAAATGGACTGGATATGTGGCTAACATAAGGAAGACAAGGAATGCTTAGAAAATTGCAGTGCAGAAATATCTAGCAAGACAGATGAGATTGGAGGAAAACATTAATGTGGATCTTATGGACATAACTGATTAGATGGGATATGGTATGAAGGTAAAGTTCACCATATAACCCGCCATGAAGGCAAACAGGGAGTAGAGGTATAGCCCTACTCTGTGACATTGGTGCTCGATGGGGGTAAGTGGTGTACTCCATTCCCAGCCACTTTACCCCTGGGAAAGACACAGTAGGCATTGCATAGCAGACTGAGTGGACCCCAGGGCCAGTATGAACAGGTATGGAAAATTCCACCCCCACCAGAATTTAATCCCTCGATGGTGCAGCTCAAGTTGCTATACTGACTACACTACCCCAGCCCATAGGCCTTGGTATAAGCAATCTGAATACTGCTGCCAGTGTTAGTATGTAATGCCTGACTTACTGACTCCATGGTGCAGAGTTCTTCTTGAAAAGCTAAGCAGTTCTCAGCTAGTCAAGAAATTCCCTGCATTTTATGGAACCCAAAGGTACAATACTGCATTCACAAGTGCCTACCTGAAAGAAATTTCTTCCAGTTTTTAATCAGTGTTTTTGAGAGACTGATCACTTCATCATCTGAACTGCATTTTCGGAGGGCATTTACTGTCATTCCAATCCTTGTTTTTGTAAGAACCTCCAAGTTGACAGGCAGTTTCTGAAGCGCTTTCAGGAGTTCAAGTGCCTGCTCCTGTCCCTGTATAGAGGCAAAAGGAGACAACAATTACTGAAAACATATGGCAGCAAAACTACTCACTGCACTATTTGTTTCCACCTACTACATCACAGGTCATTAAAGCAAATGTCTAAATTAGAGGTATAAGTTAAGCTGTTTTTAAGGTTAAGTACCATGGTATAAAGATGCATGGGGAATGGCAATAAAACTCGATGGATTTCTATAGTAAAGCCTTAAAGAAGAGAACACATGTGTAATTATAGTGGTTACTGCATTATACACTTTTTCTTGCATATATTGTCAAGAATACTAACCCATTACAGGTTCATTGTAATTCACACAAAAAATTAAATTGCCATATCATATACTATCACAAGTATAAATGTTATGAATGGTACACACTTTTCTCTTGCAGTAATATACTCCTAACTTACACATATGATAATGATTGTAAAAGTTTAAGATATTGCTTATGCTCATAAGGACCTGTGGTACAACAGCAATACATGTTTAACATATGCAAGTACATGTACGACATTACAGCGTCTCTCGGACTTTTGTAGGAAGAGTTATGGTATGTACACCACAGTGAAGAAAACAACTCTGTATTCAATTACTCTTGAGTGGATGCGCATCATTCTTCCCCACGAGAAAAAGTGGAATTTGTAAGTAATATACACATGTGGTGTAAGGTATAACGCCTTATTTAAACTAAATATCAACCTACTCTTTGGTAACACAGAATTACACGAAAAATTGTCATAATATACACACTTCTAACGTAATGTTTCTACCCCACAACACAACTTCAATGGTACTGAAAATTATTAGGACAGGCACCGTTTATATCAATGAAACTATCATACATTCTGCAGCACTTATTAGTGCCGCATCTTACTTTTGAGGTAATATTATCCCCCATTCTAGAAATAATTACTAAATAAGTCTAAGATTGAAACGTCATGCCTCCCTCGTAACAATACAAAGTTACTGAAACCCACAGTTCCATCTCCAGAAGACATTTTGTTCAACTTCTTTTGAATTCTCATTACTTCCTCTTCGACACTCATATTCCGAGAGGGTTATTTCAATTATATAACACGAGCAAGTGAGATGTGCTTCTTCGCAAACAACCAACCCAACCTCTTTCGGCCTGAACGCCTCTTGTGTTCCCAACATGGGACACGCAATTGACTCATACGCTCTCTATCACCTTTAAATTCAACTAACAACAAAAGCGCGAAGCCCGCGATGTGCTGCACTATCGATCACATCATCGATAAGGTCCGCTCGGTTCCAGGCATTAATCTGTTGGTTACACGCACTTAGCCCTCCACGGTACTTCTAACGCGATTTCTCGTGATGGCACAATTCATTAATAGCTACAGAACTGGACCGGGATACGTCAGTCATATTCGTGACTGGCTGCGATTCGACGACCAGAGTTCGAAAATAAGAAGTAAACAGTAGTAGTTCACTGTAGTAACTGGCTACGTGCAAGAAAACCGGCATTGGATTGAACCAGGTGTGCTAAGTCCATATCAACTGAGGGGTCTACCCATGCTCCAATTAAATTGAAATATCAGGTGCTTTCTCTGGTGAGGCGTAGGCGTGTCTCTCACTACTGTGCTGGGACTAAGAATAAGTGGTATGATACTATTTTGCATGACACCGCTGGGCAATCCGTGTAAGTTGTTGGTTGTGTAGCTATGCAGGATTTGTGCAACATTGCCAGTAAATTTTAATCCCACAAAATATGTGAACTATGAGCTGTTATTCACCACTGTTTTGGGGGGGAATCTGTTTCCTCTCTGCTACACCACCCCTTGCTGTCATCTGTTGACAGTATAGGAAATCTACAATAGATGCTTCTTGCTGTTTCCAAAATTCCGGGCTGAGAAGGGAACTGTATCACATGATATAATTAATGAAGCATCAAAACTCACATCCTTTGGATGCATGCAAGTTCAATTCTCTGTTGAAAACTTAATGGTTCATGTTTCATAAGTACAGTAGATTGCCTGTTGTAAATATTTACATTTCACAGAGAATTTACATAGGCCCTTTAAAACTGAAACATTAGAAAGTTTAGATCATATTTCCTGCCATACTCCCCTCCTTGCATAAAATGGTTCCACTGCTGCATGGCCGATCATATACACATGATTTGATCAGGCTAATATGACAGTGGGCCCTGTTACTTTACCAATAATATACACATATTGAACAAAACAGCAGACATTTTATATAACTCACATAAATGTAAAAATAATATCGTAAATATCTAGGCTATGGGCTGGATGACCAAGGAGTCACAGTTTGGGACTCTTTCCACGGGGGTAAAGCAGCCATGGTGTGAAGATGATCACTCATTTCCATCTAGTGCAAAGGCTAAGAATGTGGAGCACAATCTCCATTCTGCCATACACTCTCATGACATGCACAGGAACATAAGACATCCATTCTGAATCCTATAGGGTGAATTTAGTTTTGATATACACTCCTTTGAATTATAATCCCTCCTTTAAATGAAGGGCAAACTGAACACAATCCAACTGCTCCTGCACATCATACAGTCATTTGTTACTTGACATAACATTTGAACCTTCATGTGAAAATTTTTTTTCTGTATGATGGACATGAAAAATAAATGCAAAAATAATTTCTGTCGATGCAGTGTGTCTGCAGTGTGATAACTTTTCAACAATAATTTTACATATGCAATATGTATGTATTGTACTGCAATATACATTTCCACTTTTGTTTATTACAGACACTGGAAGTTCAATCATTTGATTCTTGTGTATGACACTGTATGAACCTCATTTTCAAGAAAATTATATTCATAACTAATAATGGTGATTATAGAGGATTAACTTGAAGGTCACACTGCCCTGGTACGAGAAGCAGTGACTAGCACAAGTAAAGAAAACTAGCCATACAAAATTGTCCAGTTGTCTGCATTAGGTAATGAGTTCATCTTGCAAATCATGGGTCATATTCGAAACGTAGCATGTTTTCTGGCCTGAAAGCTGCACAGAAAAAATTTCAGACTTTCCACAACTGGATGGAGGTGAATGGTAAGCTTTATACCCTGACCTCTTTGTAGCCCAAAACTTATGAAAATGGCGACATATCTAGAACAGAGCAGGTTTAGCCTGAAACAGTTCCCACCAAGTTCAGTCCAGGCTGTAAAAATCATGTGTCCAGTATGCCAACAGACAACTGCAGGCAATGTCAGACACTGTGCCACTAATCAAGGCCAAAGTCTTACATGCTACACAGGAAAGGGGTACAGTGTGGGTGATGCAGGGCTTTTTTATTCTCTTCAACTTCTGGCTGGGGTTCTGAACAAGGCACGACACTAATAACCTTGCTTTGTTAATGGTCAAGAATTATCTGTACACAAAGGTCTTACTTTGGAGGTCTGAATGCTAGGTGTGTGCGTGCACATTCACAAGCACATTTTACTACACTCCTTTGCAGCTGATGTATTCTTTATGCTTCCAGTACAGGTCTGGTACATGGCTTTCAGTGTGTCCATGGGAGCCATTTCATAAACCATCTGTATCCTATGAAATAATTTGAAATGCCAACTTGATGCAACAAGGTAATTTTATTAATGTATTCTTAGCTCGAATGAGTTTCGGGCACATACGCACATCAGGTGCATTGCCATGCGGCACCATACACACGACCTACGCAGCGGCTCTCAAGACCACCACCCATCCAAAAACTCGGTGCAGAAAACTATATGCTGCAACTCAACATCCATTGCACCTGATGATGGGCGTATGTGCCCGAAACATGTCAAGCTAGAATGCATTAATAAAATTACCTAGTTGCATCAAGGTGGCATTTCAAATTATTTCATGAGGAAGATGTATGGTCAAACAACCCTCAAGTACCCATCTGTATCCTAGTTATAATGATAGACTTAATTGGTAATAACAATAAAACCTATGTAATAATTACTGCAACTTGAGTTGCTTTGCAGTATGTTGTGTGTATGAATGTCTTTAAACTGAAACATATGAAAGCAAAACTGATATGAAGAGATGACAGTGAATGTTGCAACAGCATTATCTCATTAAGTCTATAAACATGAGTCCAGAACCGGAAAATGAACTACTAAGGACCTAAAGTTTCATTTCAGCATTTCATGTACCTTAAATTCAGTCTTGGAGTTGTTAACTTCCACTTTGCAGTCTAAAAAAAATGCCATATGTCAGTTTGCACATACCATTCTGTTGTATTTTTCAGCTGGTCGTGCATATCTGTGAATTACAGGAGTAAATAATATTAACAATATAATATTTCAATTTTCATATATTAAACATTACCAATACAAAGAATTGCAAATCAATATTGCTATGCCAATGCAATTATCACTGGTATAAAAAAACTGAGAGACATTTCCAAGCTTTAAATAAAATACTGAGGAAAACTGTGTACCCTGTTACATATGCACATTTACCTCTACAATATTTATAAATAGTATCTGAAAATGCGTAACACATAACATAATATATGTGTGTGTGTCTGTGTGTGTATATACCAGTAATACATGTCTGGAACAAACTAAAAACTAAAGATTTAGGAAAACAGTGTTTTGCATTATGTAACAGCAACACAGTGCCCCTCAGAAGTACATTATTCTATCTAACATCTAACATTTCATTCCATTGCAAACTGGCAAAAACTTTAACCCCAGAGGTGCAGTGGAACTAACATGAAATTTAACATATTTTCTTTTGCTGAAGGTTCAAATTTCACTTGGCCAACGTAAATCCTGTAATCAATGTATCTTGTCAGTACCAAAGCTATAAAAGAATTCATTACTATGAAGTGCCTTGATTTTATTGTTGTTTGGATTTCCTTGTTCCTCTTCTATTAACGTGAGCGAACTAAGAACAGCAATGTATACAATGCCAGAAAAATTTTAAGTGAGCATAACATTTAATGCAATAAGAAAAATAATGTTTTTTTTTTCTTGCTGTGCTATGAAAATCAGAGAGAGGGCCCACTGCTCCCCTACGCATTCACTTCCACTGTGAATGAGAGGTGCCTATAATTCCAGACTGCAGGTATTAACTGTCTGAGGTAGTTCACTCTGTACACTGCAAAAGAAATGCAATGCAACCATGGACTGTCTGTCACAAATGGTTTGGGTATAAGAAAAAACAGGAAGAAGGGAAGAACAAACCATTGTAAGATAAAATGTTCAACTATTGATCTAAAACATAAAAAAGAACAGCATTCATTCCAAATTCATGTCTTTATGAGAGAAATGTGATGAGATGGCAAAGAGGAGATATGCTATAAAAACAACAACGGAAGAATGGAAGACACAAACAGAATTTTCAATATTGCATAGTCCACAGTATATATATGTATATATATTACAATATAATATAGACTATCTACAAAGTATGACATTTCCTAATTTCTACACAAAATAAGTACTTTACACAAATTCAGTCATGGGGAAGTTACGCAGTCAGAAGCTGGCTATATACTAATACACATAAATAATACAGTTCACCTGATAAGGCAAGTCACACAGAGACGAGAAGGTCCAATACAGTCATCATGACAGAAAGCTCCACACTTTTTGCACATTATCATGGCTTTCAGATTGCAACCACACTGGGAAGGATCTGTTCGGGACACTGAGATGTGATTATTGTGAGTTTGCCGTGAGGCAACTCTCCCTCCTCCCTGTAACACCACTGGTTGCTGTGTATATGAGTTAGTCACAGACTGTTCCATTATGGCAATATCACCAGCAGTATAACTCTGGACAGTAGAACCTGATCCCACATCACCATACTGTACACAATTACCACTGTCTCCTGACCTGTCTTTCCGTGTGATGACCTGAGTACCTGGATTGGGACACTGCACTACAAAATGTTCTCCATACCTGGGTGTGACATACCCTACCCCATGCTGCTGTTGTGAAGCTGCTGCAACTAGCTGTGAGTGCTCAACATCCACGCTAGCTGGGCGGCCATGCCCCAAACCGAGACGCCCTCCTCCACTCACTTGGTTGTTAGAAGGGGGTGCACTTGAGGCACGTGGAGGAGGAGGAGCCCCCTTCTGTCCACTGTTCAGCATCACCTGCACTGTTTCTGGTTGGTCACCCACTCCTGTGCGTTGCACCAGAATGTACTGGCCCACAGGGCCAAGCTGTGTTCCAGCACTCTCAGCTACCTGAACCAAAGCTACACGTCATTTTCACACAAAAAAAAGCACCAACTGGGAAAATATAGGATCTTGCTTAAACATTGTAACTCTCTCCGCTGGGCTACAAGTAGGGGATTGAGAGTGGTATCATACATACATTAAACAATATCACCCATGAAAGAGCAATTTGTTGTAACCCACCCACACACAATTTTATGGGAAACAGAAGAAACTTGACTGATCCTCAATAGATCAACACATAAGCATGTGTTATGTTTTTATGAATATATAGGGACACATTTTGACAGAAGGTGTGTTTGTAAACCAGCTGTCTAGTAATGCAGGAATCTCAGTTTGATGAAATGTATGGGTTACAGCAAATTGCTGTTTCATGAGTGATATACAGTTGCATTATCTCCTTTGCAATGTGCCTTCATTCTTATACAGCCTTTAAGTTCCATGCATTTATTATTATTATTATTTACATGACTAGAGTGTTCATTTTTGAAAAGTGAATTCTCATTCCTATATTGCGCCTTCTTGTAAAAGTAATACACAGATCAGTAATATACACAGTACACTACCAAGTATACATTTGTATTGTGGCCTTCAACAAGTGAATATTAGGCAAAAAATTCAGGCTCAACTTTCCTGATGAGTTTGTGATAAAGCATTACAGATAGGACAACACTACATTACTTCCATATATTTCTATTATGTTTCTCTGATTGCTTACATTTTTGCTTCATATGGAAAGGCATGCAAGTTGTCTGTCTGTGCTAACAGTTCCTGTTTCAGCAAAGGCTCACCCAATTTGAGGATGCCTACAATTCCAATAAACGGTACCTGTGACACCTGAATAAAATCACGTGCTTTTTTTTTTTTTTTTTTTTTTTTTTTAGTTTTTTTGGAAAATTTTTTTTTTTTTTTTTTTTTTTTTTTTTAATTTCTTTCTTTTTTTTTTTTTTTTATA
>Ga0123355_10012254_pt1 | contig 13277 bp, 13 predicted proteins | sample TergutEmb28metaG_3_FD_89872 | JGI IMG/M metagenome (GOLD analysis project Ga0123355, IMG submission 89872) | Embiratermes neotenicus P1 segment gut microbial communities from Petit-Saut dam, French Guiana - Emb289 P1 | ecosystem: Host-associated > Arthropoda: Insects > Digestive system > Gut ... | reverse complement strand
CCCCTCGTCGGCTGTCCGCGACTGCTTATTCAATTTATTCGCAGCTACCCTCCTTATCGGAGGCCGTTCCTCTATCCGCAACCTGAGGACTCGCCATGCCGTGGTGACAGGGACCCACTAACACAGCGGTTTGCACTTAGTGTATTAATTTTTTCCCACATCGCCCAACAGCCCGTAGTAGGCCAGGGCCTCCTCATTATTGAATCTTAACGATCACAGACACATGACACGCGGCAGGACTCCACTGTAGCCGCAGACCCACTCCATAGACCGCGCTGCCGCTTGGGTCAGTTTTACGTAGTAAAAGGTAAATCAGTCCCATTACAGGCCCGAGGTGCCTAGAGGGTTTCAGGAAGTTAAGGTTCCCAGATTACGTGACAATGGCCCAGAATGGTGTTAAGGTTGTCAGCCTTACGCACCAGCCACTTTTACCTCCAGGAAATACTCCCGGTACTCATTTCTGTTAGAGGCTGAGTCGACCCCAGGGCCATAGTGCGATCGGAAGGATTATATCAATGAAAAATTCCAATGACACCATCTGGAATCGAACCAGCGACCTTTCGATTTGTAGCACAGCACCTTAACCACTCTGCTACCGCGGTCCTCTTTATTTATTAGTACGAGGGTAAAATTTGAGACCGGCCACCATTTAAGATTTCTGTGCTATGGATTGTGTCCTCACCGCGTTTTGCAGTTTTTGTGCTGGTACTGTACCTAGACATTGTTTGAAATGCAGCAAACGTTTACAAGTTCTGTGCCAGTACCTGAGTAGCATTATTTTATATTCGGCCGCCGACTGTAAGTCCTGTACAAGTACTGGAGTGTCGTTTGACACTGACCGCCGATTACAATTCCAGCTGGTAAAAGGAAAGCTGAAGTTGTCCTTTTCCATGCCAAGAGGGCGTATGGGGGAGTAGAGGTATAACCGCACTCATTTATAACCTTGGCACTAGATGGAGGTGTGTGGTCAACTTGGCGCTCCGGTCGCTTTACCCCTCGAAAACTTACCACCGGTACCTTTTGCAAGGAAAAATAGGTGGATCTAGACGTATTGGAGAAAAGAAGAATTTCTTGCCTTGGAACACGACGTTTTATAAAATATCAGTATAGCTACATGTTTCGACCTCGCGAGATCCTCATCAGGCTAGCTTTAGAGCATTCTACATGGAATATACAAATTGCATTACTGGAAGTGAGATCTCATGTCTTACACAGTACGTTCATAATTGCTGTCTTTCTTTCTAATAAATTCAAACTGTTGATGTCGATAAAAGATACAAAGATGAGCTGTATAAAACTGTTAAAATTTAATGTTGGCAGGTGTCAGCGGGGACTAAGGGGTTGTCGAGTTTTGTGCGGTCTTTCTTATTCTGCGGTGTGCTGGGTACGGTATGATATTTTCCTATAACAATATGTGCGAGATGTAAGAGAATACTGTGATTGACCCGATAATTATAATTTTTTTTTATCACACGGTGCTTGCATACTCAGATGGTGCGTATGGTGACGACTTTTATAGGCCACTTGAGCCGCGTACGTCTTATTCAAACGGCAGCTTAAAGCTCACTGAAAGTTTATTTCCAGGTTGCTCGAACTTGTACTTGTTACCATGTCATCTGTTGAGAGTCATCACATCAAGTATATTGTTTTTGGTAATTTTTCTTTCATCCTTGATTTGCACACCCTGTTCAGTTTTTTGATATATACGATATATTTCAACAATGTCAAGATGTATTCCTTTATGGGTGGTAAATATTACGTCCATAACGTCTTCCATATGGCCCACAGAATAGCCGTGGTTTAGTAGATGTTGGGCATAAACCGAGATGCTTTTTTTTTTGTTTGTTTGAAAGACTAATGCAATGTCTTTGTATCTTACATGAAATTTACTTCCCGTCTGCCCGTATAAACAAGGGAGCAATCTCCGCACCAAAGTTGGTATACACGTACACCGCTGTTTAGGTATATTGGGCGTTTATTTATATCATTGTTCCTATTTAGGACTCTTCCGATGTTGCTCTTAGGTTTATAAGCCACACCTAAATATTGTTTTTTAAGGAACTTGGTTATGTGGTGGACCTCTTTTCCTACAAAAGTGAACATGACCCATCGCACAAAACTCGACTACCCCATAGTCCTCGTTGACACCTGCCACCTATAAATTTTAACAGTTTCATGTAGCTCATCTTTTTGTATTTTGTATACATTAATTTTAGAATGTATTAAAAAGACAGCCAGCAATTGTGAACATACTGTGTACGAAATGAGATCTCATTTACTGTCATAAATTTGTGTATTCCTTTTTAACCCTTTAAACGCCGAGTTAAATCCCATCTGCCCTTTGCTATCATTATTCGGAGCTCGCCATGTTCTCCACGTTAGCAGGTAAAGGGTTAAAATGTTCTAAAGCTACTCTGATGATGACACCGGGAGGTCGGAACATGTAGTTATGTTGATATTTTATAAAAAGTTGTTTTGTTCGATGGTCATTTGTTTACTTCTTTCCGTATAGTACAACACACAATGGGATGCATAATTTTAAAATTCTTGTCATCGTCGGAAATCTGACCTTGGTTCGTCGAGCCGATAGTCTCGTTATTTTACCGACTAAACTGTCTCGACTTTAGTTCTGTGTTATTGTCTGGACATATGTGATATCCGACAGTTCCTGTGCTGTTTCCTGGGTATCATGTGAAAACTGGCCAGTACTTGTCATTTCTGTTACATCGCCACTACTGTTTAGCCTAGTGCTCTAATCAGTTAACATTACAGGTTTGAACTTACTAATTGCAGAGGCTGAGAATGGGGAAGAAGGCGATAGCGGTTAGCAGTGGAGTGGGCCGTAGTAGGTGCTGGAAAGTGTCGTAAACTACTCGTTATCTTGTGTGTCAGTAACCTGTAGGGAAATGTTTTAAGGTTGCAGACAGCCATGTTACTATGCATGCTGCAGGGACGTCGCGCGCGGTGTTTCTCAGAAAGCAAACAACGGGCCTTATACACAATTTGATGGGTCGAACAGGACGGAGGTTGGTCCTGTCCGAAATATTCCACGAAAGGCTCATCGACTGTCGGATTATGTGTACACTCGGAAATAGCTCTGTGGGCTTTTAACCTGTTTTCGGTCCAGCATTGGTATTGCTTGTATTGATTCTTTCTTTTAGGTTAGGTTGGTAGCTTCTCATCAGTCCGAATACACCGGAGTGATGTCATAGGTGGTTCCCAGACCGGCGACGTTAGTCGAGACAGATTTTCGCATAAACCCAGTGTTAAAATGGGGCGGATGGTTCCAGTGTGTTTCGACCAAGAAGAGATGTTCGTACGTATGAAAGGTTTACAGAAAATGTAAAATAAACAAATAAATATTGAAGGAGGAGACACTTCCTCTTCAACTGTAGGCGGGCAATCTGAATCATAATTTCCAACATCCAACTATACTAGTGGGGATGTACGAGTCCTTGAAGATGACTTGAAGATATCAAGCACTGAAGCCTGACGTGACGAATTCCTCTTCTTCTTTTTCGAATACAACAAGCAGGCATCCTCATACTTCCTTGTCTAGTTGTTCCTGCTCGCTGCTAGTTCGAATGAGTGTCCTCAAACCACCTTGTTGCCAGCTTCAATGAGTTCAGGCCTCAGTCAATTCTGAAACGGTTGTGCCTCTCCGCTTAGGTTCAGGAACAGGTTCTTCAGCGCTTTTAATTTCAGCTATATGTGATCCTGATCATGGGCGTTCAGGAACACGAAGACATCTTCACCTTCGCATGCATGAATTTGCGCGCGCGGTTTAGTATAGTGGGTTGGAGGCAAAAGTGCAGAACGACGTAAGTTAGGGCATGACTGTGTACAGGAAGGATTTATCTACCAGATTTATATCAAGTTCTGCACATAAGAGTTTTAAGTATGTCTTATACATGGATACGTTGTAATGGTACCAGCTGCTCCGAATTTGCCCAATATAAGGCCCCGTCTATAAGCCCGTATACAGTTGTCACCTTTTTCCACCAAGTGAAATTGTGAGCGAATAGTTGCACATGAGGAAGTGTACGATCACTCTAGAAAAGTGGAGTTGGCCTGTATCTCCCTCTAGGGGTGCTGTGAGGTCGGTTTCTGCTTGGCTGCTGACACGTATAGATGGTTGCTTCATTTTTACCTCTGTGAAGCAATATTAACTTACGTTGTTTGAGCTGTGGTTAACACAGCCAGTTAACTGAATGAAAAAAGTGTAAATACGCTCCTGAGTGAAATATTTACATTTTCGTGTTTCTTTTTTAAACATTGACATCTCGAACATGTTGCAGGCAGCCCTAGAATTGCCTGCGGTCAGTGCGGGGGCGTGACATCACATTCGTTACAGGGATGGACAAACATTTTATGAGTCATTTATTGATCCCACCGAGACCACACAGTTCCGGTCGATTTGTAAAGGAAAGCTGATTTAATTGGGTTGAAATCACAGAACTCCCGTAGATCAGTCATCTCCGCGTCACCCCCGAAAACTGCTACCTATCCCATTCCAGAGTGCATCCGACGTTGCTGTCGCCAGTATTACGGACACGCAGTTCACACTAGTATTGGTAGTAGTAAATAACCTTCCCTAGCTCTGAGCGCCCTGGGCTTGTTATCGTATACCACGGGGGCTTAAGGGGAGCACATAAGAAGCTACAAGCATCCCGCCATCCCTACCATCCAAGGGACTTCTGTCTGTGATCTTAGTATAGATAAATAGCGAAGTTATTAATTAGTAGGTAATTATTCAGCTAAGTTACTAATTAGATAGCTAAATGGCTGACCAACTAACTGTAGCAAGTGGAGTAAGCAGTTAGCTAGCTAGTCGACTAAACGAATAATAAGGAAAGCGACTAGATTCAGTGACTGGCTAAGTGAATATCTGGCTAGCAGACCAACCAATCGACTAAGTAAACGCCTAATATTATATATTCCGTGTATTATGCTTGTAGACGTTAGTGTGCACCAACATTCATTCATTCATTTAGTAGTCTGTCTTACGACAGGTCCTAAAGCCTTTTCCAAATCGAGCTGTCCACACAGTGCGATCTAGAGCTTCCTCCTTCAAATGTGAGTATCCTTTCGTTTCCTTAAGGTCATCCAGTAGCTTCCTACGTTTTCTTCCTCGTCTTCCTGTCACTTCTATGCCTCCTTTTATCTTTCCTTCAATAACCCGTTGTAGAAGGCAGTTTCTACGCAAAATGTGACCAATCCAGTTAACCTTCCGTTTCCTTATTTCATGTAGGATATTCCTCTGCTCCTTGACTCTCAGTAGTACTTCTTCATTTCTCACATGATCGGTCCAACTGATCTTTTCCATTCCAACATATGCACACAAATTGTGATTTTATACAGGTTATATATATATATACATATATATATATATGTGTGTGTGTGTGTCGTTATAAGTAAATGTCTATATGCGTGTCTGGATGGCCAAATGATCCACCGACGAAGTGGCTGAGATACTAAGTGCTTGCAGTTAGGTAACTGGTGGCTTCGGAATTTTTATTTTTCTCTTTTGGCGCAACAGCCCTACTCGGGCCTAGGTCGCCTAATTGTTGAAATTTCGAGATCACACACAGACACACCACATTCGGTAGGACTCCTCTGGGCGAGGGATCGGCCCGTCCACCATTCGCATGAGACAGGCATCCCTGCTTCAGGCAGGATTCGAACCCACAGTCCCAGCAAGCGAGTGGCCGTAGTCTTACGCCTTAGACTGCGCAGCCACCGGGATCGGCGGCTTGGGAATTAGTGGTACAGGGATACACGAGCACTGTGTAGTGTAGAAACTTGAGTTTCTGTGTGCTGGAGGTGGCAACTAGTGTATCGAAAATATTACAAATACGAGATAAGAGATGGGTGTACACAATACTGTATTATACTAGCGACAACTCATGAATCGTGAACATGTAACATAACACACGTGGAATGTGCATAGCGACTTGTTATAAACGCATCTGTAGTTGGATGTAGATGGAGAGAATGTATGAAGGCAGAATTTTTAGACACACGAAGTGACAGTAGTAGTAAATGAATGACAAGACCGGCTTCTAGAACATTCAGAAATAAAGGGTATAAAGCAAGCAGAATAAAGTACTGGGACAGCAAAAGGACGCGTTAAAAATTTTAGACATCATGAAGTCTGGGTGGCAACGGGACGAAGCAGAACGGATTATTAATTAGTGAAGCATAGAGAAGTAAAGAAGTTTGCGAAGCTATCAGGAATTTAGTGAAGAAAGAATGTTTTAGGAATGAAGTGAAAACACGAGACTGGGTGCATTATTTTTAGATGTTTTAGTCCAAGGGTATTGATGGTTGAATAGTTTACGAAACTCGAGTGTTGAGTCCACAGTGTATAGAGAGATGCAGAGGGACTTCAAGGGAGAGGAAGTTGAGAGCAAATTGACAGCGAGAAATGACTAGAGTCATTGCGTTTTGTGTGATACCAGCTTAGATGTTTTGTGTTGAAGATGAGGGAATTGAAATACCGGTACAGTTCTTCATTACAACTTAAAAGAAGGAAGAAGTGCCAATGAATTGAAGTTACTGTTGTCTGTCCAATTAACAAAAGTGACGGGCCGATTGGGGGGGATTCAGGCAATCAACGAATAATTTCGCTTTTTTCTGTGTTAGGCAAGATTTTTCGTAATATCCTCGTTGCTAGAGTGGTAGATTGGCTAACAAGTAATAAGGTTGTTTGCGCGTTTCTAGAAATGTTATTTAGAGAGAGAGAGAGAGAGAGAGAGAGAGAGAAAGCGCTACTGGTCGTATTTTTGTGATTGAATTTGTAGTAGACAGACAAACGGGGTCGAATTTTTTGGTGTTTAGTAGATTTCATAAAAACTCTTAACCCGATTGACAGGGAAGGCCTGTGGTTTGAAATGAGACAGAAGTGTTTTAGTGATAACATGGTGGATTGTATAAGAAGTGTGTACTAAAGGTAAATGCAAAGTGATCCCGTTACAGGCCCGGTGTGGCCCAGAGGGTGGGTAGAGGTATAGCTCTACTCTTCCATGACCGCGGCACTAGATGGGGGTGAGTGGTCAGCAGCACGCTCCGGCTGCACTTTACCCCCGGCAAAGACCCGGTACTCATTTTACAGGAGGCTGGGTGGGCCCCAGGGCCGGTCTGGACGGGCGGAAAATCTCGTCCCCACCGGGATTCGATCCCGAACCGTCCAGCCCGTAGTCAGTCGCTATACCGACTGAGCTACCCGGCCCACAAGAAGAGTGTACTACGGAGTCAAATTCTTGGGGAAATGTGATGAGCTGGACAGAGCTGCTGCAGTTTAGAGCCCCTTGTTGTTTAACATCCTATCGATATTGATTATGTTATTGTAGGAAATGGCGGCCGGGTTAGCATAGTCGGTACAGCAAGTTGCTACGGTGGAGGGTCCCCGGATTGAATCCCATTGGAGCGAGATTTTCTGTGGCCTCCAGACCGGTCTCGAGGCCCACTCAGCCTCCTCTACGTTAGGTTTCCCTGGGGTTAAAGTGGTCCGAGCGTGGTGCTGCTTATAGTAGGGAACTGATGAATTTATATTAGATGTAAATGTCTAAATAAAATTAGAAATGTTGTTCCAGGTGTGGTGGAGGACCGTAATTATAGTAATTAGAGTGGGTTTTGTCTGGTGTATTATATTGTTACTGAAACTAGAGATACGTGAACTGCATACTTGCCGAAAAATCTAGTACTAGCGGGCTCGGTCTTTTGTGCAATCCGATTAAATCAATAGGTACTCTATTTTATTCTATTCTGTTGTTTTTTTTTCAATTCCATTCTATTGTGTAAACGCATCTGTTAGTAACATAAATGTTATTTAAAACTAATTGTTTTAAACCATTGTGAACTCCTTGTACTTTGATACCAAACACACATTTCCGGTCATCTTAACATTGCCAAATGTCGTGTCGGTTTGCAGGCAAAACGTCCGGCGATCAGCAGTGTGATTGGGAGTGTCTGTAATTCTCACGCTGTCAGTTGTTTCGTGTTGGAAATCTGGACATTTTGCAATGCCGCCTGTTAGAAGTAACACCCGTAACATGACTCTGTATTAATTCCATCCGTAATGATGCGAAAGGCAACACACATGTTTTTAAGGTTTAAAAAAGGAAGAACTTTCTCAGTGGGACATGTGGTTGGTTCACACGTTGTTTGATGACGTAACGACAGCGGTATGCATGACTTATAACTCGAAACTGTGTTTTGCATAATCCTGTGCCATGTTGCCTGAACTGTTTTTCACCCATCTTCTCGCTTGCCACTCACTCTGTTGTCATTTCCCTACGCTACCGGATTTTTCATCTTGTCTGCCCTGCACCTTAGGAGGGTCTATGTTCGGCTGCCGTCTTGTTCGTTTGTTACTCGAAATTCTCCTTTCGGTTTAAAACGTGTTTCGGCTTCAGTGACCGTGCGGTGGGGGTCTTGGTGTTGCCCGGACTTCGTTATTTCTTGTGGTTGATTGATTTAATTTCTGGCAACGCCATGCAGCTGCTGCATTGAGTGCAATGTGAGCCTGGAGCCTGTGCTTGTGTATACAGCTTATGTGTGCTGTGTGAAGGTAACCTTATTGCATGTGTGTATGCGTCTACTGGAAAAGTATTTTGATTATTGTTCTTCAGAGTCTTGCATTGGTTGCTACCCATTTCGAAATTTATTTGCAGTTTGACATTATTGGGTGAGATGCGCCCTCCGGTCAGCGCTTCTACAGGCTTTGTGAGTGCTGTTATACGAAGAAGTAGAGGAAGAGGACGTTTCGGGCCCCTCACGTGGGGGGAAGAATTAGGTATTGAAGACGTTCGAGAATAGGGCATTGAGAAGAATATTCTGGACCCAATAGAAGTTGGAGACGAGTGAAAACAGAACGTCAGTTTTGTACTTTTTAGCATCATTATTGTGACTAAATAAGTTTTGGATGGATGATGCGTAATATGCATGAATTTGAGTATGAAGTGCCTACAGAATTTTGTTCGGAAGACCTGAATAGAAGGGAGACCACTTGGAAGATTAGGCGTGTGTGGGATGGTATACCTAACACTGAAAATAATCTAAAAAAAATGGGGTAGTGTTATGTGGCCTGGATGTTTGAGGCTCACAGTAGGGACCATTTTCGGCCTTTTGTGGATATGGCAATGAACGTTTGAGTTTAATAAAATCCCGGCGTAAATTCTTGACCAGTTGAGCGACTATTAGCTTCTCAAGAAACACTTTTCCATGGGTTACGTTAGTGAGTTCAGACTGGCCTTGTTAACGTTTACGCTCGCGGACCTATTACGGACACTGTCCGGTACAAGGTGCGACGCCGAAAGAATGCGGGATGGCCGCATGGAGCTCGAACCGGATATAATGCAACTCTGCGCCACTACGTACCGCTGAGCTGATTTATTGTGAGTAAATGTGGTGGGTGTTGCTGTAATAGGACATTGGGTATATGTGCAGTTGACATTTGTTTGTTTGTTTGTGTTGAATGGGTTCTGCGATCATTGTGGGCGAGTGAAGGGGCCAGACCTTCATGAGCAAAATGTGCATCAAGTTTTGTTTAACCGTGAGAAACAAGCTTCTGAGACTTTCGAAATGCCTACAAAGGGATTGGTGATGATGCTATGAGTAAAGGGTAAACTTTTAATTGGTTTTCACGTTTCAAAGGTGGTCAGGCTTCGGCAGTGAAGTTTGAAGGTTCAGGTCGCCCATCGTCAGGTCAGGCTGATGAAAATGCGAAAAAGTGCGTCAGATTTTCCACGAAGATTACTATTAACGATGTGTGTAACATTCTAGGGATAATACGCAATTCGTCAACGATTTTTGCCGAGGATTGAATCATGAAGCGTGCCGCAGCAAAATTTGTGCCCAGTATGTTGCGTAACAACCAGAAACAAGACCGAGTTTATGTGCAAGGACCTGCTAGTTCCGGCCAAAGAGGATACATACACAGTGCGTCTACTAAGTTGTAGGACTGGCATTATAAAAAGTATTTGCGTGTAAAAAATGACACTTTTATTGTTTAGTTTTCGACATAGATCCCCTGTAACTGTACACACAGATTTGCACGGTCATACAGCTTCTGGATGCATTTGTAGAAGTCGTCTTTTGCAATGGTGTTTAATATACTTGTCACGGCTGTCTGGATGTCTGAAATCGAGTCAAAGAGGCGCCCCTTCACGAGGGACTTCACTTAGGGGGGGGAATAAAAGTAATCAGCAGGTGCTAAATCTGGCGAATACGGAGGGTGGTCGAGCACAGTCACTTTTCGTTGGGCCAAAAACTGCTTGCCGATTGTCGCGTTGTGGGACGGGGCGTTGTCGTGCAAAAGGAACCAGTCACCAGATTCACACATGCCCGGTACAACATGTCGAATTCTGTTTAGGAGCCTTTCCATTACACCTTTGTAGTACACTGTATTGATAGTTTCACCCTCCGGAACAAATTCTTTGTGGATTACGCCTTGCCAATCGAAGAAAATCAACAACGTGGTCTTCACACGAGACTTCTGAAATCGCATTTTTTTTTCGGCCGTGGCGAGGTTTCTCCGACCCATGCAGCGGATTGACGTTTAGTGGTCGGATCGTAGGAAAAACACCACGTCTCATCGCCAGTTACAATTTTCTTAAAGAAGTCAGGATCACTATCTGCTGTGGCAATAAAATCTCGGCAAGCTGCAATTCTCCGGTCTTTCTGCTCTTGAGTCAAAGAGTGTGGAACAAAGTGCGAACAAATCTTCCGTTTTCGCAAATATTCAACTGCATTCTTTCTCACTGTGTCCTTGCCAGTGTTCACCTCCTCTGCTAGCATTCTTAGCGAAAGGTGACGATTTTGAAGCAACAGCTGAGCAATTTTCTCGACATTGTTGTAATTGCGACACTCTGTAGGCCGGCCACTCCTGGGGTCGTCTTCAATGCCTTCTCGTCCATCCCAAAATCGTCCATACCATCGGAAAACATTCGAACGGGATAGTGCTTGGTCCCCACAAGCTGCATTTACCATTTGGAGAGTTTCCGTCGCACTTTTCGCAGCTTTAAAACAGAACTTTATCGCTAATCGTTGCTCCATACTCAAATCCATGACGAGGCTTTCACACACAGCTTCGTTTCACGCCACAAATCACAAATACTGCTCAACTCACTCAGACAAAACTAAGCACAACGTGTCGAGACTTGCTCCTACGTGTTTCTGTGGGTGACCGCCTGATGGCCCGCGTAGTATTCGCTTTGCACAATCAGTCCTAAAACTTAGTACATCCTTTCTAAGGTCATAAGAGATCATAACATTAAATCTAGTTAAATGGACGAAAATTCGAGGATATCGCGGCGATTGTAGCTGAATCGCGGGCGTTGCTGGATCGCTTCGCAACACGGGGTTCCAGAGACGCTTCCAGCATTGGGAGAAGCGCTGGGACTGGTTTAAAACTTTGAAGGGTATCATCCAGATCAGCAACTACAGTACTCCTGAAGTTGTTACACTTAACCAATCCGGAAATTTTTTGCTTACCTCCGTGTAACGTGATGTGTCCATGAATACAACACAGTCAAAAACTCTCGCGGTCACTATGCGCAGTTCGGGCACACTTATTACTGTAATAATGAGCATTAACGTTTCACATTAGCGGAGCACAATACAGCAGGCAGAAGACATGCTCCTTTCTACACAGGTGAAGGTCACATGATATCACTGCTGCATGCGTCGTCATTTCTAGGATTGGAACGTGTCAGACATGCAAAGTGAGGCTCTTCTTCATGCCTGGAATATCCAGGATTCTTGAAGATGTTTGTTGTTTCAGTAAGGTAAGGTACATATTGCCTGAATTTGGTCGGCTGTATTACGAACTCCTGGGTTCGAAATACAGCCGTTGATTTTGCCCTCTCGTTGTTGTGCTAAGTGTTCACCTAGTAGCCCATATAAAAACGTAATACTTCTGGCGGTTTCTGCCGCATTCCGCGTAACCCACGAAGAACACCTAAAGTGAAGGACAGTCTACTTTTGCCAATATTTACGGTAGTCACAGCTGTTAACTAAAGATCAGGACAGAGCTTCGGCCCGGTCAGTGGTAGAATTGACACCCTCTCCTCCATCGGTCCTGTGTTTTCACACGCGGCCTATTTATGTACCAAGATGATGGAGGTATTATGTTGCTTCGAAACGTCGGTACACATCTACCGAACGATATGGCGTCCGTTACAAAAGACAGCCCTCTTCATAGTCATCACTGTGAAGACTTCGTCTCTAACCGTATTATAATATACAAACAAGACGGTTATAAGCCTAACACTAAAGCCCATTCGTGCGATCATTGTTGCAGTGGAAAAGCAATAAATATTACATATTATGAGTTTGTGTTTGTAGCCTTAGGTAACCAGCATGCAATGCACATGCGCCATATTGTATTGTCATCTGTCGCCTGTCGGGCTGTGCCATGCTTTTCCACTTTATCTCATCAACGGCACGATGTTCTTAAACAGTTTATTGAACGTAAAATGTGTGTTGTGATTTTCTCTGTGACTTTTGTCAGCAGCATTTCTCATTCTACCGTAAACGTAGATAGGTTGTTATGCAAAGTACCCGTTCAGCTTGTCAGATTTTAATGAAACTTGAATTTTCTCGACAAATTTTCGAAAAACACTCAAATATCAAATTTCATGAAAATCCGTCCAGTGGGCGAGTGTTTCATGCGGACGGACGGACAGACAGACATGACGGAGCTCGCGCCTAAATATAGGTAATGAAGTTATGTGGGTTGGATTAATCATGCTGGGGACAGGGATCAAAAGCGGGGTTTTGTGAATACGCTAATAAACTTTTGGGTGCCCTAAATGGCGGGGATTTTATTGAATAGCTGAAAACCTGTAAGTTTTCCAAGAGTGCTTCTCTCCTGCAGCCTGTGATACGTGACCTTGTCCCGTGCTTTAAGAATGTTTTACATAGGCTTAAGATATCCTCCATACTATGATTTTACGTCCCTGCTTCTTAAATCTTTGAAAGACGGTGGTTATTACGTATACGGCCTGCTTTAAATATCATAGGAACTCTGCATTTTCCTACACCTTGTGTTTATGTATTTCATATTAAACTCGGTATTAATGACTGTTATTTCCATGAACAATATTAGCCAGTTAGTTTATTGCTCGTTCCGCGAAGGAGGGACCGAATTCTTAAACGTCCTTTAGAATTATTCCCAGCATGAAAGAGTTAACTAGATGCTAATTTAAGAAACATAAAGACAGAAGAGGCCTGTCTTTGTGGGGGGGGGGGGGGGGGATATTTTTCAAAATATG
>Ga0123355_10012253_pt1 | contig 13277 bp, 9 predicted proteins | sample TergutEmb28metaG_3_FD_89872 | JGI IMG/M metagenome (GOLD analysis project Ga0123355, IMG submission 89872) | Embiratermes neotenicus P1 segment gut microbial communities from Petit-Saut dam, French Guiana - Emb289 P1 | ecosystem: Host-associated > Arthropoda: Insects > Digestive system > Gut ... | reverse complement strand
CATCAAGACCAACAACGCCCTAATAAATAACACGCTAACACAATTCCTCTATACTTCTTACAGATACAACCCATGAAATAACAACCACTTAGTCGCAGGCTCCTGAAGATGGTCGTATTAACGACCGAAACATGTTGAGCATTGAATGAGCATTGAATAAAATAATAAAATAAGTGGCATCAAGTTGGTTTCTCTTTACTCAACTAGAATGCTTCTCTGTTTAGGTCTCATTGTTCAGTACTTCTAAGAACATTATTTTACCTTTTTTTAACATTCTTCTACATTTTTCTTACACAATTTGCTTATGTGTGCAATGTGAATATCACAATACTGATTACATTACCCATTCTGCACTGATGGTTTGGTCTTCTTAATGGTGATTTTGTTGTTCGCTCTTAGGTAGGGAACTGAATTTCTAATACAAGTTAGTTCAGCCTGATGTTTCAGACGATAGTTTAACCTTTTGGCGCCGGAATTATTTTTTTAATTTTATCACACCTGTATATAAAATGTGAATAATACAGGAACCAAATATGTTAGAATTATGAAATAAACTGCATTTTGAAGAGGAAAAAACGGAGAGTATATACCATGTTTAAAATATTCAGTACTTATATTTGTTGAATAAATATATAAAACGCAACGTTTAGAGGTTAGCGCTGCGGTACGACCACTATATCCGTCGTTAGGCGTCAAAGGGTTAAGTACGGCCTTGCAGTCTTCCACACTTCGTGTTGCACTAAGCAACTAACAAATTTTACGGCACAGAATCTTTCTTGAATAGCCAAAATTTCTTCGTCAATTCACGATTTTCACGATATTCCCCGTGGTTTATAAAATTTTAAAGATGATTAACTTTTTATGTTTGTGTGACCGTGCATCACTGATACAATAATACTGTATAATCAGTCAACTAGATGCAATAATAATAATTTTATTAATAATTTCAATCAACTCAACTTGTGTCGGGCGATAATTACCCCTTTTCGCAGGAGAATTAGGCTGTGTTTACAGCTATACAATTTGTAATAACAGTCCAATATTCCTGAGGATGGGCGAAATTATCGCCCGAAACTTGTTGAGCTGATTGAAATTATTAATAAAATTATTATTATTATTATTATTATTATTATTGCGTCCAGTTGGCTGTTTATATTATTGTAATGATTACCATGTTTTCCTGCCAATTTTCGCTGTTCTGACCCATACAAATCCAGGCCACGACAGCACATTCTCTTTCTTTACAGACCACAATAACAGCAAGTCCTTCCAAGCGGTCTCCTTCATTCAGGTTTCTCCCATAACACCGTACAACATTCTCATCCCTCCCATACCTGCGAAACTCTATGCACAGCCCATCCTTTTCAATTGATTACGCTAACAAAATTTCGTGAGGAGAACAGATGATGAAGCTGCTCACTATGCAGTTTTCTCCAATCTCGTCGTCCTTTATCCCCGAAGCACAAATATTTTCTTCAGCAACCAATTTTTAAATACCCATAACGCGACAGACTCAAGATGCACACCCAAAAAACAATGCACAATACGTCTGTGCTTGATTACTGATTTTGGGAATTTCTATGGGTTATTTCAGCAGAACTAATATTTACTTTTTGCCTTGGACTTCCCTATGTGTTTTACGAATTGAAGAATATTTTGTACTCACCTTCAACTCATTTACTATGTTTAACGGAGCAGCTACACAGCTACATGTTTCGACTACTAAGTTGTCACCTTCAGGTTATTAAGTTACACAAAAGCTAAATTAGAATTGAAAATTTTTGTCTGGTTACAGTGAAATTTCTGTCCTAGGGTTCACAATATATTTGTCAATGTAAAAATTTAAAACCGATAAAATAAATAATTTAGTATCAAAACGGTTAAAATTGTGGTTTTAACCTTTTGGCGCCGGAATTATTTTTTTAAATTTTAACACACCCTGTATATAAAATGTGAATAATACAGGAACCAAATACTTTAGATTTATGAAACAAGCTGCATTTTGAAGAGGAAAAGAAGGAGAATATATACCACGCTTAAAATACTCAGTTCCTATATTTGTTGAATAAATATATAAAATGCAACATTTAGAAGTTAGCGGTGCGGTACGACCACTATAGTCGTCGTTAGGCGTAAAAAGGTTAATTTTGTGTATTTTAATGCCCTGAAGGTGACCACTTAGTCGTCGAAACATGTAGTCTTATGACACGTCTGATAAACATAATAAATGGTTGTGTTGATGGTAATTGGTAAATATCTTGTAAAAGAAATGTTTTCCTGTAATAAAATATTCAATTTTCACTTCCTTCGACATACATGTCCTTAAGAGTTCCTTAGTTTTATAGATTCTCCTGCCCATTTCATACAACTCCTACCGAACTAACGCCGTGCCCTGCTCTTCATTTTGGCATTGACACATTTTTAATATTTCATTACGTTACAAAGTATAATATTTGTTTCTATCAGTGCAGGGACTTAAAAATCGACGGGTGAAACAAGGTTCACGTCACAAAAATGAAGTTTTATAGAGCAGTGTTGCAGACAAACAACAGTTTTCACACACATACTCATTAAAACCATCACAAAAAAGAAAATAATTTGTGTGAAGTTTATTAGTACGTCACGTCTTGCATATTGGTAAATTGTCACCGCAGTTTCTTCATCTACAATGTCACGTAGTCCAAGAATCCTGACACCATCGTCTTGTACTGAATGACCCCAAACTTTAAGGAACACCCACCATCCGAAATGTTAGTGTCTATTTCCGTCATGGCTTAATTTTCCTGAAGACTTGAAACTTCAACAGCACCTCTGTGATAACCTGTAATCCCTCAACAGAAAGAGGAAATTTGTCAAAATTAACAAGAGTATCAAACGAGTCTTACTTACTTAGTTACTCCATGGTTCAGAGTCCTTCTTGAGAAGCTAACTGGTTTGCAGCTAGTCAAGAAATCCCCCGCATTTCACGGAACCCGAAGGTTCATTACCGCACTCACAAGCATCCGCCACCTGTCCCTATCCTGGGCCAGCCCTATCCAGTCCCTATACCCACATCCCACCTCCTGGAGATCCATCCTAATATTATCCACACATCTACGCCTAGGTCTCCCCAGTGGTCTCCTTCCCTCCGGTTTCCCCACCAAGACCCTATATACCCCCCTCTCCTCACCCATACGCGCCACATGCCGAGCCGATCTCATTCTTCTCGATTTTATCCCCGCACAATATTGGATGAGGGGTACAGATCATTTAGCTCCTCATCATGCAATCTCCTCCATTCCACCGTTACCCCGTCCCTCCTAGGTCCAAATATTCTCCTCAACACCATGTTATCAAACACCCTCAGCTTCCTTTCCTCCCGCAATGTCAACGACCAAGTTTCACACCCATACAAAACAACATGCAAAACTATAGTTCTATATTTCTTGATCTTTAAATATCAAACGAGTCTTCCAGTGAAATTATACTGCTAGTTGTTTCTGTTCAAACACACTTGCCATGATTGACTACTGTATCTAACGTTAATAGGAAAAAGTAACTTTATGTAATTACCAACATGAAACCTGTTCAAATAGCTAGGTGAACTCGTACAAATAACCAGGGGAAGTTGTACAAATAACTTCATAAATATTTAACTAAAAAATTAAAAAACTCTGGAAACCTGGTTACGTATACAAAAACTGCAATACATTTGCTATACACCTCATACATTATAATAGTAAAGACAACCAACTAGAGGCAACAATAACAGTTTATAAATAATTACAATCAGCTCAACATGTTACGGGCGATGATTTCGCCCATCCTCAAGAACACTAGACTGTGTTTACAGCTTGCTGTATAATGTACCGAATAATCTGCCTGCAGGCATCTTCTTTGGTACATTATACCACAAGCTGTAAACACAGTTTAGTGCTCCTGAGGATGGATGAAATCATCGCCCGAAACATGTTGCGCTGATTGAAATTACTAATAAAGTGTTACTGTTGCATCTAGTTGGTAATCTTTACTATTGTATCAGAGATGCACTGTCACACAAACACCCAAATCATACATTATGTTTCGTAAACACTGTCATCTTTCGTATCGCGATGAATATTTGCTGAAGAAGTAATAGCAAAACATCAGTAACTGCAATGTTATTGTAGAGCAATATGTTATATCAAGCAATAAAGTTACAAACAAGCGAGAACAAAACTGATAAGTCTGGAATGAAGCCATTTCTACACCGTAAATTTCCAAGAGATAAAACTGAAGCATTTCACAGGCTAACTTGGAGACCGAGTGGTTGTAATTACCAACGTTTCCCATAATACTCCCCAGTGCTAATTATTATATCTTATTCCAAGAAACAGCTAAATTAACAGTTTGCTTTAAGGTAATATTGGAACATTGCGCAATACTTTATCTAATAATTAAAATAATTTCTTTTAAGGTCTGTCTGTTCATAATTTATATACGGTTCTTATCTTTACCATAGCGGCTACGCATTCTTAGAATCTCACATTATTGATGTTTTGCTAACCGTGCATCTCAGTATAATCCTAGAAATTGACCAGATTAATGCAAAAATTCTTGTTTTATAATACGTTTATTACATTCCTCTTATGTTTCGAGCACTGTTGTGCTCATCATCAAGAGGTCAAATTGTGTTGTACAGCATCTGGTATCGTCACACTCTGTAGGTGACCGTCCGATGCGCAACCTGCGCACCGGCCGGCCACCTAAATAGTGTGACGATACCAGATGCTACAAAGCTGTAGTGTGTATATATCTATATATACATAAAGTCATGAACACAACAATATTACAATTAGTAGCGATATATAATACATAACTACATGTTTCGGCCCTTATGTAGACCATCATCAGTTTGTCCAAAGAACTTATTAAGTGACTATACAGTATGTGTGGTAATTTTGGAAGGGGGAGGAGATCTCCTCTTACATAATAAATGTCGTCCGCCTTCCAAAATTATCACACATACTTTATAGTCACTTAATAAGTTCTATGGACAAACTGATGATGGCCTACATACAGGGCCGAAACATATAGTTGTATATTATATATCGCTACTAATTGTAATATTGTTGTGTTCATGACTATGTATATATAGATATAAACGAGTTACAGCTTTGTATTATTGACCTAACACAACGGGGATGACGCACCTTAAGATACCAGATGTTGTATAATACAATTTTACCTCCTGATGATGAGAACAACAGTGCTCCATATATGTACAGGAGTACAATAAACTTATTAAAAAACAAGAATTTGTGCATTTAGTTGGTCAATTGCTAAGATTACTCACATTGTTGCTACATTTGTACACCTTAATAGCAATTTGCGAAAGACTGAAGATAAATAGGCCTAAATGAAGACCAAATTATGGATGAGTGAACTGGGGGTAGCTTGAAATGTTAGATCCTTGATAACTGCACCCCCATACTTACTTCATATACAGGGGTTTCACGCACATTGTAGCCGGAAGGTAATTTCACGGTTTGAAGCAAATGAAGTTTTAAAATCAGGTGTAATCAAGGCGACTGTATCGTCAACAGGGGAATACCCGTAAAATAATGTATGTCTTCAGCAGATTACATCCTTACGTTTAGGCCGTCCGATGAGTTAAGGATACGCTGATGATGATCAGACAATATATTAGGAATATTGGGAGTCTGCTTAAATAACGAGCGATTTTGAAAATAATTACCCTAGGCAGTACATTTACGTTTTATAGGTATATACAAAGACGAAAGTCCTTCTAACAATGAATCATGAAGCTCACAGTGCTTCGTGCTCGAACTGATGAATACGACGAGAGTTTGAAAGAAATATATGAATCATTTTCCAATTTCCGTTACAAACACTTCAATCATTCTTCCTCACACTGCTGAACATTTTGGAGAATATGTTGCACAGTGCTGAAATATGAATGTTGGAATGGTTGTTTATGATCAAGCTTGCTGATGTATACACGTTTAATTTTTTAATGCAGCAGGCGAGGTTTCTAGACCGTAATAAATTGTAAATTCTATCGGCAGACACAAGAAAAAGGCACCAAAAAAGAGAACATATCTATCATCATCATCATCATCATCATTGGCTCGACAGCCCTTGGTGGTTCCTGGCCTTCTTTAGAAGCTTTGACATTTCGTCTCTGTCGAGGGCGACCTTCTTCCAATTCTTGACCTTTAATGTTTTCATATCTTAGAACATATCTAGCAGCTTGCAAATATACTCGAGTAATTTGAATGTTTCAATGTCAATGAATATTCGAGCTGCCCAAAGAAAACACTAGCTTTCGTTAATTCAAAGTTTTCACTTTCCTTCTAACCTCTGATTTCGGAAAATAACCCTTCCACTCATATATTCTTGACACTTGAGAGTAGTGTAGAAACAAATATCCTAAATAATAACTTGAAAAATTCTTGGAAAAGAGCTTAATTTACTTTGAAAACCAAATTAAAATTTGGTTTTCAATGTGGAGGTGGTAATACAGATCAAAGTTTGGGCTCATCTCGACTGCTCCATTATGACATTATTTTCAACAGTCAACGCGCCTGCGCCTGCCTTGCTTATCCGTGTCTGTAGGAGTAAATTGATATTTGGGGACTGAATAAGGGCAGACATGCGGACATTTAGCTTCTACTCAGATTTATCAAACAGTAAAACAAGACATATAAAAAGTGTCCAATATTTCTTTAAAGTATTTCTCGCCGTGACTGTCGTAAACAAGTGCCAGTAAGATAGAAACATACAGTTACACTTTATTAAAACTCTATTTTGTCATTATTATGACAATCCATGCAACGTTTTCACTTGTTACATTACAATGGTTTTTAAAATCAGAGACAATTGAAACCAAAGAATAATTCAAATAAATTATATAAAATCGCCAAATAATAACTGTTTAATAAAACCGAAAGGAACTCTATGAATATTGGAGGTAAATTACAACGGAAGAAGTGTCATATATAGAACAACAAATAATTCGGGCCTGAAGACGCTAAAATTACAGCATAGACTGTACAGAGTTAATTTCTTGTGAGAAGATAGGCTAGGACTTCTATATGAACGTCTCAAATAAGTTTACTTTACATGTAGCCTCTTAGGCAGTGGGAAGAAACTATATTTTAGAACAGACCACAACAAAGCGCTGGAACACAGAGTCTCGCACATCGTCCTTCCTACAACGCTCCATTCACAGAGTGACACAACAGGTGTTGCATTTCTTAGTACCACAACTTATTGTTTTCATGCATGCGAGCAGCACTTCCTTCATTATACTGGTTGCAGCAAGGGGAAAGACTCCCTATCCTAGGATCATGGGCTTGCGAAATTGTTAAAAAGATGTATAAGTGAAGGTAGCTAAATTGGACGAAGCCCTAAATTGATCCGTGGTTGAAGAAGTTAACATCTGTCAGTGGCTTACATCATAGCTGCAAAAGTCGAAACTTGTAGCAGGTCTGTATTGTGGCAATCCTATATCAGCAACTAATAACAATGAGTCATTCTGGTCTGTTTTTCTTCGGATTTAAATAGGCTTCATCTTATTTTTCAATTCTAGGTCGTCTTTGTGAATATAGAATTGTTCACATTAAGCAAGTTCCTTCTAAAAATGTGTAAACATAGCTTTCGTGGGATAATGCACTATCCAATTTGTAGAGTTTTATTGACAATGAAAAGGGCTCTTTTTTAAATTCGACAGAGAATAGTGCCTTTTCATGGTCCACATATTTTCTGAAGTATTTTTAAGAAAATGAGAGGTAGTATTCTACTTTAAATCTTTCGATGGTATCGGGGTTACTTGCAAAGAAAATAATTTGTAATTTCAATAGAATACTTCCAACTTACTATTAGTAACAATATATTCATGCTCAGTTTATGTGCAAGATAGGACGATGGAACGGGACAAAGAAGAAATGTGGGTAGAAGAATTAATCGAGAGAGCACAGGTTGGATATTATCAGTGCAAATAGAACTTACAATATCTCGCAAATAACAGTTCAATTGTAAAATGACGGAACCAACATCAAAGCTGTAGGACATAACTGCTGACGTCCCTAACAAAGTTGAAGTTACGAGGCTTATTCAGAAAGTAAGTTCCGTTTCATTGTAAAAAAATCGAGTAAGGTTTCATATAAAATTTTATTGTTATCAGATTCTACTTTCTTCAAACTATTTTTCCACATATTCGCAGCCATTATAGAGGCATTTATCGAAGGGGGGCACAAAGTTTTGTATACCCTCCTCATAGAATGCGGCCGCCGATAATCCAAATGACTACTGACAATGTCATAGAGTAGAGTCCTTGAAATGTGAGGAAAGTGCAGGGACAGATCAGAAATTGTGAAATGTCTGTCGTCACACACTCTTTCGTTGAACTTACGCACCAAATCATCATTTAACAAAAATGGACGCCCACTTCGCGCCTCATCATGCACGTTCTATCGTCCTTCATTGAACACCCGAACCCATTTCCTAACCATGCCATCACTCATCGCATTGTTTCCATGCACTTGACAGATCTGGTGATGAATCTTACTTGGTAGCACATTCCTAGCGTTCAAAAAACGAATTACATACCGTATTTCACAGTCGGCGGCCCCTTCAGTTGTCTTAAACATGTTTAACGCACAGGAACAAACATAAATATAACACGAATTTCACGAAATGGCGCCTTGGCTTCTCAATTGATAGAGGAAGTCATTGCATATGCGCAAAGTGACAGTTTCGAGGATGCGCGAGAGATATGCGCAGACGTTACTTATTTTCCAAATAACCTACGTATTTAATGAATCGTGTGCTACAGAGGACGAAAATTATTTTCTCACCTGGCGATAAAAGATTTTCTGCCCCTAGCTTATGAAATGGCAAACGTAAACAATTTGCTGTAATATCCACAATGATCAGAACATAGTAGACACTAATGTTATTACATGTCTCTTGCTCATCACGGTACGATATTATTATTCAGCACGGAAAGATTTCTGTAGCCAAGTTTCCATATCTCTGCAAAGAAGGAATTTTGGAAGTTTTCAGTATCTTGTGGAAAGTTATTGATAAAATTGACATAAATTCTACTTCTGTGTTTACTAGGAAATAAATTGCTATCAAATTTCCAAAGAACTACAAAGTTATTCTCTTCAAAGTTCAGCACATTCTTAGCTTATTGGTTACTGTATAAGTGATGATGGAAGAGAGGTATTTGTGTTAATTTAAAGGTAAAAAAATATATAAAGTGGACAGTCACAAATTAATTTGTGGTTTTAATTATGCTGTCAACAGTGTCCAATTATAAAAGATTAACAACTGCTCAATTACAAAGCAAATGACAAAGAGCACAGAGAGGAACTGACATAAAGTAGAGACTGCAGCTGCAGTAGACTTGACCAGCTCATCTTACAAGAAACATTTAAGTTAGTCTAAGTAATTGAAACTCGCCTGTCCAGAGAGCGTTTCAGGATGCTGAATTATTTGATTTTGCAAACTTTTCGAAGTGAATGAAATGAATGATATGGCCTAGAGTAGGAGTTGCCGGGAGTGTGTACACTAAGGCTGAAAATGTGGGCCGAAGAAAATAAGGAACCATTTTGAATATTGCATTTAGTCGTTTTGTGTAGTCAGTGCCCTGTGAAATGTTGTTTTCTCGTTACTATGCCTTTTAGGATTATATAAACTGAAAATCCACCGATACTGAAATTTAAGTTTTCCTTTAAATGTACTTTATTCCTGCAGAACGACAAATAACAACTATGGATCATATATTAGTGGTGGCCATTTGAAAGAACTCACTGTTTCATTTTCTTCAACGTTCGTGTTAAAATATGTTGTTTTTAAAAGGTCCAATACAGACTGTCTTCACCGACGTTAAGAAAAACAGAAACATTGATCTGCAAAATAAAGAGGAAATAATCTCAGAAATCGTAATAATATTTATAGAAAATTGGAAATATCTAGTTATAAATATAATGTGGAATTTTGAAGTTTTACTGACATTGCATCTCAGTCTAATTTTCTCAGTAAATAACCAACTTGATGAACAAAATTTTTGTTTTGAAACAAGTTTATTTCATGCCTCTACATGTTTCGAGCACACGTGCTTGGAACATGTAGAGGCATGAAATAAACTTATTGCAAAACAAAAATATTTGTGCCTCAAGTTGGTTAATTACTGAGATAAATATAGTTTCGAATGCATCAATTTATGAAAGTTTCCGGGCCTCGGCAGAGTTACCCAAAATACTGAGGAAAATATTCATAGCGAGCAACAAAAAATGCATTGTTTGAACTGGCGTTTAGGATTCTTTATGGATCAGCAATATAGCGGAGCTTAAAGCCATCCATAACTTAAGAAAAAAAATATAATTTACTGTGGAAATATACCATTCATAGCAATAGGGGTCAATAAACGAACCTGATTCTTTCCGTAAGACGACCTTCATCAGAATGCAGGACAGTTTTATAAATAATCTTAATATTAATATTGATGAACTAACGTCAGTGTTAATAAGAGCGTTAAACGTATTAATCAACTCTTTTAATAAAACCTGCAAGCAAATTTTATTACGATGTAATATTTCAAAGGCATAATAAGTGTTCTATTCTCTTCGCGATATAAAAGCCAGTAAGACGTAACTAACATCAAAATATACCTTACGCGTAGAATATTCTAGTATACAAAGATAAAATTTTTTGAGCCATGAATTCGTTTACATTTTGACGGAATTATCACGAAAGCCTTTGCCAGATTTTTATGAAGAATTATGGAATTAATGGGAAATAATTGGCCCGAATTTTGCTAGACCTGTAGATGTCAATTCCGAAAATTAGTTTGGGGAGTGAATAAAGCATAAAATATGTAATATTATGCCTACAATGCATAAATAATCTTACCGGAATATAAAGGTGAAATATTTTCTGCCCTTTCCTCTACCAGCCACATTATTCATGATTTCATTTCTAAGCAGCCAGGCACTGGAGCTTTTTGTATTCTGAAATGTTACATATTTCACAGGACGCTATTTCATCTTGGAATATAACATGTCCGTTTCGTCTTTGTATGGTACGTCTACCTCAAATATCATGAGCGGTTTGAAAATTTCTTTTCCCAAACCTCTTGAAGAGAGATTTCTAAGCAAATAAGCTAGCCGATTTCAATTTTGAGACAATTTGAATCTGTGATTCTTCTTGGTGTTGAAAACAGAATCGATCGAAGGTACAAGTGAGCTTCTCAACTCTTTGTAATTTGTTCCTTTTTGGGTAATTCCCCGGAGTCTGAGTTCTAATTGAAGACGTTTCGTAACTCACTGTCGGTTCCATTTTCATAGGCAGGTGAAATACTTCATTCACTTGCCTATGAAGATGGAACCGACAGAGAGTTCCGAAACGTCGGCAATTAGAACTCAGACGCCGGGGAATTACCCAAAAAAGAACAAATTATATTTTGAACACGGCGAAAGCTTAAAAACAAGATTCTCAACTCTTCCCAGCGATGTCTTTGTCTCTGTTTAATCAGCCAGCTGAAGTAGGTTTATCGGATTCAGAAACCTACAATTCTAGGGTAAAGTAAGTCGTGGATATTTGATGAATTATGAACTTTTCCAGCTGTAAAGTATGGTTGTTTTCTCTTCGACGTGTAGAAAAATATCTTCCACAAAATCGGTCACTGGAGTGAAAGATCTGGAAGCAAGCTGCCGTTGTTCCTATTTTTAAAATCGAAAGACTGCCTTTGGGAATAATTACAGCCCTAACTCCATTCTCGATACCTTTTACAAAATATATGAAATGAACCTACATGATCACGTTTCACAACCATTTTAAACCTAAATGTAATCCCAGTCAGCATGGATTCATCAAATCTAACACTACAATCACAATTTTGTTACTTATCTTGACTTCCTTAATCCCCCGATTAATAACAAGCGTCAGATTAATGCCATTTATTTCGATTTTAACAACACTTTCGATCTAGATCCGTATGCACTTCTTCTCCGTAAACTTGACGATTTCGGGGCTATCTCCTGCTTACGCTGTTTTGTTCAATAGCTACCTGACCAACGGATTACCCCATGTTCTTATCGTGGTGCACTTTCGACACCGTGTGAAGTGTTATCCTGTGTGCCACCAGGATCGTTCCTAGGAACATTTCTTCTCATTGCTTTAATGAACAATTTACGTTTTAGGTTAAATATTCAAATATGCCTTCTCCTTGCCGACGACGTCAAAATATATCGGAAAATAAAATCTAATTAATATAGTTGGTTACTCTAATCACATATAAATAATGTTTTTTGTGTGGTGTATATCAAACTATATGAAAATAAACATCTATGTAACCAGAGTCATTTCATTTTGTAGAAAAACAAACTGACATGATTTTGATTACAAATTGTGTGGATCTTCTTTCACACGCACGTACTAAAACAGGGATCTGGGAGTTATTATAGACACGAAGTTTGATTTTCACCAACAGATAGATAACACGTTCTCCCAGGTTAGGCTGTTGGGGTTAATTCACACCGTGACTTTCACCTTTTCGTCACAGCACAGACTTCTGAGGCTGTGTGTACTTCAGTCAGACCATACTAGGGATTTTCCTCTACTGCGTGGAATTCTATCACTTATTTGTATGCTTGTAACTTTCAAGGCCTCCAGGGGAATTGTTTTCTCTCTTTGTCATCAGAATTTTTAGTCACCTAGATTATACCTATGGCAGTGTTTTAAATTAATAGAAATTACACATTTTAAGTGCTCGGAGCCATTACTTAAATGTTCTAATTTAACGGATGTTTTAATGGTTTAAAGTATTGTCCTACCATTTTGGAAACTGCTGAAATACGCTTGCCAAATTTAAGTTTTAGGGAATTTAGTTTGTTGAAAGTTGTCTTAAAACGTCGAAACGTCTTTCCACTCGATCCTCTTCTGCCACAAATGCCACTGAGATTAACATTGGCAATATCAATGGATGTTCGGTCTCGGTTAATGTGAATAACTATTATTATCTTATACTTTTAAAACATAATTTCATTAACAGTCTAAATCCCTGATCTTGCAGTAAATCTAACTTGAGTGTTTTAAATATATATATATACATAAATATATATATATATATTTATATATATACATAAATATATATATATATATATTTGATTCCTCTGTGGTCTAGTGGTCAGAGTTTCTGGCTACAGATACAGAGGTCCCGGGTTCGATCCCCGGCGCTACCAGATTTTCTGAGTAGTAGTGGGTCTGGAACGGGGTCCACTCAGCCT
>Ga0123355_10012252_pt1 | contig 13277 bp, 7 predicted proteins | sample TergutEmb28metaG_3_FD_89872 | JGI IMG/M metagenome (GOLD analysis project Ga0123355, IMG submission 89872) | Embiratermes neotenicus P1 segment gut microbial communities from Petit-Saut dam, French Guiana - Emb289 P1 | ecosystem: Host-associated > Arthropoda: Insects > Digestive system > Gut ... | reverse complement strand
GGATGTGGGTATATGGACTGGATTGGGCTGGCCCAGGATAGAGACAGGTGGCGGACGCTTGTGAGTGCGGTAATGAACCTTCGGGTTCCGTGAAATGCGGGGAATTTCCTGACTAGCTGCAAAACAGTTAGTTTCTCAAGAAGGACTCTGCACCATGGAGTAAGTAAGTAAGTATTACATCTCACAAAACCTCCATCTTGATGTAAGAGGAGATCTCGTCCATAACATCAATGGCATTGCAATATGTATGTCGTACTATGAATATTGTGCTCAGCTTAATGGTGTCTTTTGTAGCCGAAATATCTTGCTCATAATTACTTATAGATAAAATTGTGTTTAGACTTAACTTACACTTGTTTTATTTACTAATATATTTAAACAAAGGGGGATGCCTTTCCTACAAACAAATTAATCATTAATGATTTTCATCTTCCGAAATGACTTGTTACGACGTAATCTCTGTACCTAAATGCGAAGTATAATACGATTAACATCTATTAACCCTTTAAAGCCCAGAGGTTATTTAATGTACCCAGTGTTTTGGCATTCAAAAATTCCTCATTCAGCCTACCGGGTGTGTATGTGTCCTCTTTCTCAGGATAAACAGTGTTTGTTTTGCTACATAGCATTAGCTGATTAGGTTTTGTAACGGAAATGGTGTGTGTGTTTTCTGTGCGGTCGAACTGGGTCTTTAATCACAAGACCACGTTTCGTCCTTAAGTACTTACCAATCAGTCACCTCTCTCGTTGTTTCTGTATTTTTGTATCTGTACTGTACAAGCTATAATTGCGCACTTTCTTTTGTCGCTTATTTTCAGAATTATCCAACCAATAAACACGCCACTTTGGAGGATGGACCACAAAACCAAACAATGGGCACAACATCGCGCATGTTCTGTATGTGTGTGTGTGTGTTTGTGTGTGTCAACGCGAGACTGCAGACTGTCTACAGTGATATTGCCAAGTTTCAACGGGCGTTTTTATTCAGATGTTTTCAGAGTTCACAAGACGGAGCATAATGAATGTGCTGAAGGACAGGAAACAGCGCGGATGTTTTCGCGTTCTAATTAAAACGTCCATCATACGGTTTTACATGTAAATTAAGACACTTTTAATTTTATGCTGAAGAAATAAAGATATGTTTAACCGATGAACAAAACTGGAAGAGCGGTTGAACATGGAGTAATTTTTGAGTTTCCCACAGCGATGATATGAAGATTCTGTCCTCGTGGACGTGACACGGTATAGTCTGGTAGGAATTTATCGACTTTGGGGAGGAATCCGATCCTTCTATCGTCACGACAGGAAAAAGGCGACAGCAGGTTCTTCCGAAGCGCTGATGAACGTACACCAGATTGTACGGCGTCACGATATGGTAATCTTCGGTATGCCTAAGTTTACACGTCCTTTTGTGGGATTTAAATGTGTCGACTAGAGCTCATTATCGGAGAATGGGACAGACTTTAATGCAGGCCGTGTTACACTAATTGTTGCTTTGTATGTTTTACGACTTTCCTCAGTTGCATAAGCTGTTTAACATTAAATAACACGTTAGCTGCGACGGATATGAAACGACACGTCACGTTCAATGTAGATATATTATCACATTGTATTCCAAGGGGGACTGAAGAAGACCAGTGAAACCTCATTATAACACATCTCTAGGTAGATATTAAAATCCAGAACCCCTTAAAAGAAAATCAGAAAAGATAACCACTTAACAGTTCCTTTCCGGCCGGTATTAAAATTACACATTCAATAGGCACCGGGCTATTTCCTGAGGGTAAAGCGGTCGGGCTTGAAGTTCCATGTAGAGCCGAACTTAAGAATGAGTGGAGTTGTACCGCTATTCCCCCTATATGTCCTCTTCGCGTGGCCAGGAAAAATATATCCTTTTTAACTAAAGTACGCAAATCCTGTAAAAACGCTAGTTTGTAAGATTCTGTGTACAGCCCTGTTCTAACATTAGCGCCCTTCCAGTACAAAATGGCAGATAAATATTTCAAGTGAGAAAGACTGGCAGCCATTAACACGTTAAATAGATTAACGTTTCAATGAAGAACGCTTTCTCATCGTAAGAAAGAGTAGAGATGGATTTCTGTTCAGAAAACAACATTAATTATTGGAAGAATGATGACGGGCAGAGGATATGCCTGCACGAGATGGAACTTCTTTTCAACTCAGCACCGCCGTAAAGAATGACGTCACAAACAAAAGCAAACAAGTGATTTCGATCAAGCAGCGAGCGCCTGGTGAAACAAAAACTTAACGACAACGACAGTGACACTGGGTGTTTCTGCCCAGGCGTCCTCTTGGCGTCGAGACAAGACACACTGCTGCAGTAGCAGCTGGGCTTCAGTGCAGCCAGCTATTTATTAGCATGTTAGCTCAGTCAGTACAGTGAGTGGATGAATGGGGATTAGGTTTTCGATTTCCAGGAGGGGTCAGCGGATTTTCACAGGGTTTTCACGAACTATACAGTCCCTAGATATAACAGAAAGTGCGGAAATGACCTGCAAAGAGTCCCAAGCAGAATCCACAAAGCCTGCTTTCCTGTCGCATATATTTCAGTTCTTATGGGCCCATTACTATTCTTAGTGCTATCTTTTATTAATTTGTGAAACTTACAACTTTCAGAATCTAATGAAGGAAATCCCTCTGCTTTTTTAGAAAGATTTGTTAATGAAACTACCCTAAAAACAACTACATTTATTGTTCAACAATTTTTGCAACAATAAGCAAGATCTTTCTGCTCATAAGGGCATTCATCTGGAATTATATGAAAATATAGCAGGAATTAAAATAGGTTATTATTAAACATGTGTATTGTAATATCTTTCTTTTCATATTCTTATATTGGTTGAATTGAAAATCTTAGCTATCCGAAACACTAATGTAAAAATAACCTTTCTCTTTATCTTTTGTAGGCCTATTTTTATACAGACCTGATAATGGCCTTCTTCGACTGAAGCACGTCGTATATGTTAACAGGTTACTTTTAGACAATAAATATAATTTTGTTTGACGGGCTTCTTATTAATTAAATGCTCTATATTTAGGGATATTGTCTACGTTACATTTTTTCATTCCTCGAAAGCCCTAGTGGGCCTCGGTGTGTTCATCTTTGGAATTTAGAGATCACAGATTTACCACACCAGGTAGCACTCCTCTGGACGAGTGATCGGCCCGTCGCAAAGACCTATAACTGACAACACACGACACTCACAAGGAACAGACATTCAGGCCTTCGGTGGGATTCGAATCCGTAATCCCAGGAAGCGAGGAACCGCAGACCCATGCCTTAGACCGCACGGCCACTGGAATCCAAGTTAAATTAGTTGTACCTAACCTTAAAGTTGCGCAGTGTTGCCACATTTGTAGTTGCTTACTTACAAACAATATTTCAAGAGCCACATAAATTACGTTTCTGATTTATACACGTACCAAATTTCATATGACTAGCTCTAATGATTTATTAGTTATTGCCATGAAACTGAGAGACAAGGAAAATTAACGCACAACGACGGCCATGCTGTTATATCACATTATACAAAAGCATTTCCTGTACAGAAATTACACAAACTGGGACAGTGTGGTCGGTATAGAAACTCGCTATGGGTTGGAAAGAGCGGGGTTGGAAACCCGGCGGAGCAAGAGATTTTCTCTTCTCCACACCGTTTCAGTCATGTCCTCGGGGGACCCACACCACGTCGTGTGCAATGCGTACCATGTCCCTTTCCCGGCTGAATCGGCCAAGGAATGGTGCTGAAAACCAGCACCTTCTAACGCTGAGATTCTGCATGGGTACAGCTACACCGCTACCTCTGTTTATCCAATGTTATGTTAGGGATGACTTTTGCTCTAACAGAAATTACATACTGTACAACCATTTAATACATGTGGACTAAATTATTTGAAAACCATACATTAGGCGTCACTAGTGTCGCTACCACTATAGGACACGCTTTTGAGTCGTGGTGACGATTCAGAAAATTTGAATTTTGGTTCTGTCAGGTGGAAGTGATCTCCAGTGGGATAGAGTGTTAGCCAGACTGGTAAAAATCGTTTAAGTATTTCAAAAGTTGAAAGTGGCAGATAGGCACAGACATAGAAACACGTAAACACGCACACACAACGTGTTTAACTTGTCGGCCTACATTATTTCCCCAAGAAGGAAAGATACTGGATTTGTAAGTTACACTGAAAACTAAATTATGAAGGAAATATCAGAATTTGAGCACACTGGTTAGTTTATCGCTCATCACAACCTGAAATACATTTTACTGTTATCAGAAATTTAGAATATGTACCGTCACAGCAATCGTAACTTTGGGACGTAAGATTGGTAACTAACGAATAAAAACACACCGAAAAACTGGAAGCAGCTCAGGTGAGGATTCTAGGAAGTGCAGTTTGTTTTATTGCGATTGTCATCGGTTGCTTGTATAGCTGTACAGTACTAAGAACTACATAGAAGACACTAATTTAAAAATTTAGAGCTCAATGCTATTTATATGTACAACCTGCTATAACAATGACAGACTGTGCATCTACATGTTTGATAGATTCTCAGAATAAACAGCGATTGTGTAATCAAACGGCATTAATCGGTTCATATTGCCAATGCAGACGCATTTCAATAACTGCTCGTTAAGAAATAAGAAGATTTTCTACAAAACTCAGGTAAATGTCTGTGTCCAAAAATTTACAATAACATGTGTTGAAATTAGGACAAGTGTACGTAAACCGCGAAACACCTCGCCTTCCGAAATACACCGTCCCGAACAGCCTGTCTTCAAGCATCATTAGCTTAGAAATATTCTGGTACCCGCAATGAAGATTATATTTTAGAATAAATATAAAGGACATGGTGCTGGCTATCTATCACACCGACTCACACAATCTTCGTTGGTCCATCCGCTTTCTCCATCCATCTTAATGCTGTGACGGCAGACAGAGATATCCTGCGTTATAATCCCTCACTACAAAAACCGAAATTGTGTATGCGGGTCGTCCGAGGGGTCGGGTCGTGGGTCTGCCACATTCCATCCATCATATCGTGAGCAGCTCGATGAGACATACCGTGAGCGATGGACAGGACATTGATGGACCCATCGTCCAATCGCTCCACAAAGTTGGCTGAAAAGACAAACTCGTGCCGTACATTAACCATTCAAGATCTGATCACACATTCTTGCAACAGACCAACTGTCTGCAAGGGCTGTTGTTCAGCCAATTCGGCACGGTTCCAGAGATTCTGTTGTTGACGACGCCTGTCAGTTACCTGATCTGCTTCTCACAGATGTACACACACAAAGTTTTCTGATAATTATCACGCAGCCAGGACTGGCAAAAGGCCATCGTGACCTGTTCCAAGGTCATCTCCCCAGCATATACTTGGAATCACTTGGGCAAGTGGGGCGTATGGCAGTGACAAATTTCAGTAAGATAATATGATGCTGTATAGACCTGTCACAGTTTGGCGAACTATACTTCAGACCTTGTAAGGAAAGCCCCAAAGTAAGGGATCGTACTGAAGTGCCCTGATCTGAGAAAGAACAGAAATTTAAACGGACGGTGAGGGAACGCTTCTGAACATCCAAGCACATGCTGTCCATTTTAACTGTGGGTAAAATTCTGGTAGATTACGTAGTTGATTAATTTATTTGCCTGTGGTTTATTAAAGAAGCACTCTGTGAGCTATCTCGGAATAGACAGAGCTGAACGATAATAGGAAGATGACAATTTTCCGTTGCAAATAATGTGGAAAGACACGGTAACTAAATATTTGCTTGAAACAACAGAAGAAAACCAAGTAAAGGCTGTCTCGAATGTTCCTGTTCCGGCGGAAGCTTTCAGCCATTCGTTCCTTCCGAATGAGGGTTTTTACTTTAGATGCCGGACTGCTGGCTAGAAGTCAGTATTCGGAAGGTCCTGCGACCGGCCACCTCGACACAGGGTTTTCTTGTCTTCCCTGTTCCTAAATGCAAATGCTGAGATGGTTCCAAAGATTCCAAGCTGCCACTACATGCTTCTCATGTAGCCCTCCGAAATTAAATTTATTAGTAACCAATTTCATATTTTGTATACATGTAGAATAACCACTGCCACCGGGTGACAACCCAATTGCAGTTAATAAATATCATTATTATTATTATTATAATTATTGTAGCTTCAGTCACATCGCTGGGGTCATTAGTTTCATGTAAAGTGTATACTTACTTGAAAGGTTCACATCTACTCAGCTGAACAAGAGGTGACCTGACTTTTGTGCAGCGTGGACGTTCATATATCGTGTTCGCTGCTTGCTTTACCGTGACCTATCCTGAACTTGATCAATCCAGCCCAGAATATTACGTCATTAATAGGCCTACTATCCCACCTAAGACTGAATTTTCCAGCTTGTTCCTAAAAAGCTGCATGTCCTTCATCATTTGGTCATTCAATAGTATACGATAATAGAAATTTTGAGGTTCCTCACTATGTTATTACCTGCTTCCTTACCACCTGTAAGCGGTACTTGAAATCAAAGAGTAATGTGTGCAAGAGAATGCGGTTACCTGTTCAGGCGTCTTGACAGCCTGCAGGTAGCGTGACATATCGTCGTCAAATTACAAAAGAAAGGAACATCGTCGCGAATTTCAGAGAAGCAGATCTAATGCTAAGAAAACCACACGAAGTTTACCACTTCTTCTCATAACACAGAGCTTCATTTGAAACACAGCCATCACCCTGGAGTGGATGAAAATCATATAAGAAGTTTGATTCTCTTTATGACCATTTAGAGCGAACTCTTCGTGTGTCACGAACACAGATTTCAGTTTCCTTTCTCTGTCTCCTCCCCAGATCCCAGCCTATGGTATTTTATAATGAAGAACTACATAACAACGGAGTATCTGCTACACATTCTCGTCCCATTTTATTATATTCAGACCTAACACTCATTTACAATAGTTTCAGTAAAAATTTTAGTAATATTTATGTTGTAAAATTAAACACGTATAACACACGGCAATAAATAATGTACATCAATCAAATTACAATACATGCATGACGTAAATAAAGAAGCGGTAACAGTCAGCATGTTCCTGTGTTTGAGTATCATATTACTAAGACATACGGTGGAATGGAGATATACTTCCATGCATTCTTAACCTCGACACTAGAAGGAGGCCAGTGTTTTATTTCAGGGCTTGGCGGCTGTTTCCGCAGGTAAACCTCCCCACCCCCCTCGAAGATACCAATTCTATAGACTGGGTAAGCTCCAGGGCCAATCTGGTCGCTCTGAACCTGACACAAATATCCTACCCCTTTTCTTTCAAACTGTAGCTCACATTTTACGTACAATGACTCAAGTATGTGAAAGAGCAAATGCAGGTATGACATCTTACCTGTTAATTTACTGATCCTTGCGTATGTGAGTAATTAATACTAGATATGAAAGGTACAAGATTTGTGCCAACTGTGAGTGACACCGTAACGCGAAAACATCGTTCTTATTATTTTCTCAGCCTCTATCTATTATAGCATTCAATCCCAGATTTCTGGGTTTAGTCACGTAGATTTTTGCAGTTCTTCGAACATATCGAAAATATAGGCTTCAGGACCAAAGAAATATGGCAGTGTAACAATCGAAGTAGAATCTATATGAAAAAATCACACTTTAATTTCCATATCAAGCTGGCCACTGAAACAGGCACGCACTCCCACGAGAGACAGATAGGATAAAAACTGAGTTGAGTGACATGACGTCACTTTTCCTGTCAATTTCTTCTCTATCACACGGTCCATTTTTATCCGACTTCGCAAAGCTACACGCTCGTACTGTCATAATAATGCGAGATCCAATTATCAGCTTCTATCTTTCTTCTGTTTCATTCAGACTGAAGGTAGCGACGTCAAAACGTTGGGGAAAACTCAAAAAACGACGCGGCTACAAGCCGGTAGGCTAAAAGGCCAAAATGGTAAATTCCCATAAAGTTAAAACTCTCGTCTTTTAAGTACTGCGTGTGTGGTTTCTGCAGTACGGAGTTGTACCTGTTCGATATCTTTGCATGGCGCTGTAGAGCCCCCACAGGAGCCATGACGATCTGAGATACGCCTTCACTCTCAGCATGTCATCGCTGCGTCTCTCCAGGGAACTGAAGGCAGTCCGACCAAGACAAGGGTCCTTGCTGCTCGGCATCCGGTGTAACACAAGCTCCAAGATAATTAAAATGAAATTTCACGGGGCTTGACACGAGATGCGCCCAGGTAACAAGCTGTAACTTGCACTGTTCGGCAAAACGAGACACAAAGGTGAACAGCGATATTTTTTTGAAAAGCTTCGGTTAAACGAACATGCACTGTTCTTCGAGATGTCCTGGGTTTGATTACGGTTACAGACAGCTATTGTGAAATGTGGTGCAGGAGAAGGATGAAGATGATGATTTGGATAGATCGTATGAAAAACGAAGGAGCGATAAAAAGGGTCAGAGAGGAAAATAAATTCCTACTTAAAATAGAAAGAAGGATGGATAACTGGATTGGTCACAGCCTGCGTCGGAACGGCCTTCTAAAACACGATACTGATTAAAAGATAGAAGAGACGGGAAGACGAGGGAGAAAACGTAAGCAGCTAGTGGATGACCTTAAGGCAATGAAAAGTTACTGGAAAGTGAAAAAGTCGCTCTGTCTGGTGAATTAAATTTGGAAGAGCCTATGCAGCCGTCGTGACGTAGACGCGATTATTATTCGGTGTGTGTTTCCTCTGTATTTTCAAACAACTTTTCCTATCATGACTTGAAATAAGTAAAGAACGCCTGTTTCAAAACACATTCCTATTATTACACATAAATTACGCACGTCAAATATCGACTTAAAATGACTTAAATTATATTGGATCTCTCATTATCCACCAAAAGGACAGACTGGCAGCCCACTTTCCTATCGTAAATACGTAGGCTGTTAACCCCATATCTGCGTCTGTGTTCATATCAACCTTATGCAGCGTCGTAGAATTTCGGGGTGGTTAACAGCTAATGAATTGGAAGGGGTTATGAATGAAGCGCTCGTGGCCTGTTTTATGATGGTAATGAGGTTATGTCTGGGCAGACTGAGTGAAATTACTAGAAACCTGTCAGGGTAAGTGGTGTACCGGGCGAATTTTAATGTTCACAAATAGAACACAACGCGGAAGCTTTATCGATGAGACCAACTTGATGATCTTTTATCAGCTTCACATAATGAGCTTGGTTTGTGTAGGGAGCTTGAGTGAAATGAGGTGATTAGATGAGGACAGTCACGCCAGCTGGCAGGACTGCGGCAGATGGAGTTATGGTTCGTGAATTGTAATATCAAGATTCCTTTTAATTGGATCTTTGTTGTTGAATATTATAATTGTTCGTAATATCAGATGACTGAACATTTACGAAACGTGTCCTAACGAAGGCTTTATTGATTTATAAAGTTGAACATGATTGAATTCTTACACGTGGCGTTTTTATTGATGATCTATTACCGTCCACGAGAGAAAACATCTCTAATTTCGTTGTATGAAAGCTGAAAATCGGGTTTTCACTTTACTTTGTAAAAATGACAATCCGACATTTCTTTACAGTGTTTTCCTAATTACTTTTCAGAACTTTGCCAGCATCAAATTTATACTGCGCTAACATGACGGAGGGAATCCAAAAATGTTGAGGTTATGTTTTATGTCATGAGATGTGTTTCAATTCTCCCCCCCCCCCATTCAAAATCGACGGGTTTCAGCTGTGTTTAAAGCAATATAAAACATTAATAACCGGTTTGTAACGACTCCATATATAGTCATTAATAAAGAAACTCCCAACGGAAGATGAGGCAGAGCTGCGTGTGTATTGTTGACCCTGTCACATGACGGGGACACTTTCATTAGTTTTATATTATTATAATTAGTGCTTGAATTTACACTGTTCTCCTCTGAACTGTACAGTAATACGACTAACGCTACGGTCGGGTCACTACTTAAGAACCCTCCCTAATTAGAACCGTTCTAATTATTCACGTCTCTACCTAGAACGTGAGAGGAAATTGCAACTAAATTTTGTTCTGGTTCCAATACGTCCTCTCTTTACGAGGTACCAGGCTCAGGAACCGAAAGGAATCTAATTTTCCGCTTCATTGCATTAATCCAACGTAATTAGTTTGACGATTCTGCCCACAGTTCGAGGCTACTGTCACATGACAAGGAGGCTTTCCGATCGACACTAGAAAACAGCCACGCTCTAGATCCCCTCGATCCGCAAAATCAATACCCCGTACCGGAAAAACAGAAGAATTCAACTGCAACCATAATAGTACTTTGAATTATGAGTGCAGTGTGAAGAGAAGAACATAATAATATACGAAAAGGAAAGTACGGACGAAGCGTGAAGGTGACCACTCACTTTCATCTAGTGACGAGGTGAAGAATTAGTGGATTTAAACATCTCTCCCCCTATTTGCCCTCATGGTATGGACACGGAAAATTTTAGATTTATTCCATGGCCTGTCTAATGCCAGGATCATAGTCTTTTCCAAAGCGAGTTCTCTACAGGGTACGATCTAGTATTTCCACAGTAAGAGTCACCCTGTAGATGGAACTCATTACACATCGCACAGGGGAAAGACTCGCAATGGATCGAAGGCACATTAGATTTTGTACACAAACAAATACTGCAATACAGCAATATGCCACTTTTTAACCATGTGTGGCATTTAATGAAAACGCCGCAATAAACATTACTCTTTTATTGTTCCATTATATTATACTTCTATAAACATTATTTTAATCCAAATCTGTGAAACCTACATGTTTTGCCCTATGCACAAGAATACTGTCATATAATAAGAATGAATCTTCTAACCTGTTTAGTAAGTTTTAAATCGTGGTGTAGAGCTCCCTAAGGATGGCGTGACGCCCAAACATGCAGTAACTATACAAATAAGACTGTATTTGTATATATCAAAGTTGCATTAATTTGGTGTCATTAATGATAATTTGATTCAATCAAAATTCACGGAATAAATAATGTCAAAATACATCATGAAATATTCTATAATTTTTAATCTTCGGCAAATATTATTAGGATCACCAAACAGAATAAGATAAAACTGGCAGGGATATTTAAAATTTTAAATAAGGAAACTTGAAGAGAAATAATTACTGGAGGGAAGCGGGCATAAATGTGTGGAAATTACAAAATGTAGATTGGAGAACAGTGTGTGTGTTTGTAGAATTGAAGTGTGTCAAGTAGGGATCAAATGGAGTAAGCTTGTATTAAAATTTCATGTCTAATTATGGCGTGACACTGTTACTTTAAGCATGTTTAATAATGTTGCTTATGTTTATAATTAAATTGTCAATAATAATAATAATAATAATAATGACAGGGGTACACAAGACCCTGGCAACTAAATTCTGTGCGGTAGTGCCTAATAGTCTGGTTCCTCAGTATGAAACTGACTCCATGTAACCTTTTTGTGGCATTTGATCATAATCACAGTCAGCATCTGTTTAAGGCTCACAGGGACTTGGGCAGCGGTTTCATATCCAATTGTCAATTTATTTCTTTGCTATCCTTTGGAGGAAGATAAAATGTTTAATTCCATTACATGGACAAGAATTTCTACTAAATACAGACATTTCGCAGGCCAGAAGCTGAATACTTTAGAATTTTTCGAATATCTCTAGCGTTTATTGACCCTGTGATCAGCATAATTCTTAGCATGCAGAATGAAGATATTTTTATTGTTAAATTGTTGAGTTATAACACGTTTGCACCTCCAAAACAAAGACACAAAGAAAAACATATTTGGAGAACGCGTACAACATTACTGGAGAAAATTACCATGTTTATTCCCTTCCACTCTTACTTTCGAATTATCACTCACAATACAAATTTATTTTCTAAAATTTCCTAAGCATTATTAATTTAATAAGCAGTGTGTTTTGCGAGAGGTCCATAGTCGCTGCAAAAGAGACTTCTCCACAGAATGCGATCTAGTACTTCGTCTTTCAACTTCCAGTTCTTTCTTTTTCCTTAAGGTCATCCAATAGCTGCTTATGTTTTCTTCCTCCTCTTCTCGTCTCTTATATCTTTCCTAAAACAACGTGTTTCATAAGGCAGTTCCTATGCAATATGTAACCAATCCAGTTGGGCTTCCGTCGTCTCGTTGTGTGTAGGACGTTCCTCTCATTCTTGGTTCTAAGTAAAATCCCATATTTCAAACGATTGATGCAATTGGTCTCCATCCTTTCCCAGCACCACACTTCGAACTTTCCTGGTATTTCTGATATACTTTCAGAAGTATCCAATATCCAGCACTATAAAAAGCTATGCTACAAATGCGACACTTTATTAGCTTCTTCCTTAAATTTCAATCAAATTTGCTGATGAAGAAAGTCTTATGGTTGCTGAATGTCAGTTCGCCATGACAATTCAGGATTCGATTTAATGTGTACATGTTTCATCACATGTTAAGCACTATGCATATTCAATTACAGTGCAAACGCTTAACTGCTAGAACCTGACGACTTTTCCTAAAGTTGGAAGCAACACTTATCTCTGAAAATTTGGTATTTACATAAAAGATTACAAGTCATCACAACTCGGAAGACTATAAGATAAAACCTCACGGCCATAAAAACTCCATATAATTATTCAAGATGCAACGTAGTGTTTCAGGATGTTTGTGCTTCGCTATCTGTCCTTCGTTGCCAAGGAAATCAAAACTTTTTACAACAGAATCTCTGTTCGTGCTTCCGCTGCGGTATAACTGAGGTCTGAGCTTTATTGTGATATTACTATAATTATAATAATTATATTATTTATATTTTAGGTGCTTTCGCAAAATTGCGAAAAGCGACTAGTAGCTTCGCCCTGTCTGTCCGTAGGTCTGTCCGCATGCAACAACTTGGCTCCCACTGGACGGATTTTCATGGAATTTTATATTTCATTATTTTTCAAAGATCTGTTAAGAAAATTGAAGTTTCATTAGAATCTGACAAGAATAAAGGGTACTTTCCGTGTGTACCAACATACATTTTAGATCATATCTCGCTCAGCTCTTCTTAAAATGAAAAATGTTTCAGACAAAAACTGTAGAGAAACTCGAAACACACATTTTATATTCCGTAACTTTTTTTTCGAAAATCATGCTGTTTATGAGATAATATGGAAAAATATCGAAGAACGGAGCAGGTCACAGACGACAATATGGAGCATGCGCATTGCATGCTGGGTACTTGAGGCTACAAACACACACTCTCACGATTT
>Ga0123355_10012251_pt1 | contig 13277 bp, 8 predicted proteins | sample TergutEmb28metaG_3_FD_89872 | JGI IMG/M metagenome (GOLD analysis project Ga0123355, IMG submission 89872) | Embiratermes neotenicus P1 segment gut microbial communities from Petit-Saut dam, French Guiana - Emb289 P1 | ecosystem: Host-associated > Arthropoda: Insects > Digestive system > Gut ... | reverse complement strand
CTAAAAAAGCGACTCCGTCGCTTTCCGAAGGAAACGAAAGCGCGATTCATTCGTGCTGTAGTGGCGGGGGCTTGGGGGCAGTGCCCCCATTGAGCGACGGAAATTGCGAGAGCAATTTCCTAGCAAATAAAAAAAGGGCTGTATCAAAATTTTGATACAGCCCTTTTTTATGTTAATATTATAATTACTTTTCTGTAGTTGAGAAAAAAGACAGCTTTTCTTTAAGAATAAAAACTTGACTGTCCAACTCTTCCGCGGCGGCGGCAGTCTCTTCACTGGTTACTGCACTTGTTTCAACTGCTTTGTTAATTTGGAGTAAGTCGTCGTTTATACCACCAATTTTATCAGTCTGTTTGGAGGAGGATTCTAAAATTTCGTTAATCACATCAGAAACATCCGCCACGTTTTGGACAATTTTATTAAGGCTTGTTGCTGTGTCAGAAGTGGCTTCTTTGCCGTCCTGTACATTTCTGATGGAATCTTGGATTAATTCAGCAGTTTGGTGTGCGGCTTTTGTGGTTTCAGTTGCCAAAGAGCGTACTTCCTCCGCAACCACACCAAAACCTAGACCTAACTCTCCAGCACGGGCGGCTTCCACGGCTGCATTAAGAGCTAACATGTTTGTTTGAAATGCAATTTCTTCAATTGTCTTGATGATTTGTGAAATTTTATTAGATGATATGGTAATGCGTTCCATAACCTCAAGTAGATGTTTCATTTTATTATTACTGGCTTCTGCATTGTCTCTTGAAACTTGTGCAAGGTTTGCGGCTTTGTGTGCATTGTTGGAATTATCTTTAGCTTGGATATCCACAATATTAATTCCACCCATAACTTGTTGCATTGATAACATCTGTTGCGAAACACCCACAGACAAATCCATCGAAGTTTGGGATAATAACGCACTGCCACCAGATACACCATCAGCCACAAGAGAAATATCCACTACAGTTTCATTTACACGTTCTATAATGGAATTAACTGAGTGCCTAATCAAGTCAAACGAACCTACATATTCATGTTCAATTTTTTGCTGTAGATTACCAGTAGCCATACCTGCCAAAACATCTTCAAGTTCATCTATATAAGTGGCTATTTTGTCAATGGTATCGTTTAGCATTATTGACATATCATTGAATACACCTTCATATTTCGATTCTACCCTATGACGAAAATCACCTTCTTGTAGTTTGTACATAATGCTTGTAATCTCTTCAAAAGGTTTTGCAACTGTAGAAACCAACATATTTAAGTTATTAACAAGTTCTGCCCAGCTACCCCCAAATTTGGATTCATCCACTTGCACATCAAGTTTCCCTTTAGTGGCACTAACCGCGAGATAAGAGGCAGAAGCAGTTATATCCCGCATGGTATCTGCAAGCTCATAAACATCTTTGGTTAGCATACCAATTTCATCTGTGGTGATTCTTGAATGATCAATATTTATATTCACATTTCCAGATGCCACATCATTGATGTTTTGTGCAAGAGTGTCAAGAGGTTTTAATGAATTTCGTATCAAGAAATACATAATTATTGATACACTAACAAGACCAATAAGGGCTATAAGGATTATGTTACTAACTGTATCACCAGTGGTTGTAATACCATATACCCGAGAATTTCCGATGAAAAACATGGCGTTAGGGTTACCATCTACACCAGGCAAAGGAAAATAGTACGCGTTAAATGGCATGATTCCAAACACACTTAATTCAAGGGGAAAATGCTCTGCATCCCTCAAGACCTTTTGTATGATATCACCTCTTGCTTGGGTTCCAGTTGTTCGTATATTATAATGAGGATGGACTAAGGTGGAGGCAACCGACCAACCATCACGATCAAAAACTGTGGCATCTATACCAAATGTTTTTTTAAGCCCATCCAAAAAATCATAAGTCCCTATAACAAAATTAACAACTATGCTGCCAACAATCCTATCCCCATCTAATATGGGAGCAGTGGCAGTCATAACCATATCTGCTGTGGGTGTTGGGGTGTACATTGTTATAAACTCCCCTCGTAAAGCCGCCGCAACTGATTCTACATATCTTATATCATCACCGTGAGAATCAGGCATATGTGAACGCGCAAGGGTGAAACCATCTGCATTACCTATGATAATCTCATCAACCCTAAAGAAGTCCTTTCTGTTAAACGCATATTGCCAAATTTCCTCACGAGTGGTTTCTCCCGCATTAAAAGAATTTATTAGCCTAACTAATTCGTTACTTGAACCCATCGCGGATGCCGCAATAGTAAGTTGACGCTCCATTGAATCTAAATGAGTACGAACAGATCGGATTGCTGTATCCATTCTATTATCCTCAAAATGTTCTACAAGTAGCCTTGTGCTTCTAGCAGTAAAGATAGTTACACCAAGCATCATTAAAAACATCGCCATCAACACGGGAAAAATCGTACGACTCTTGAGTGTATTAAATATACTGAACATGATACCATGTTTGGTATCTGTTAAAGCTATGTGAACTGGCAGAACAGCCAAAGCCGCTCCTACTGATGTAGGGTTGATATCAAACGGTAAGATATCCAACATATATAATAAAGTACCTGCCATTATTAGTGCTAAAGCAATACCATATAACGCGGCAAAAATGCGATTGGGTATTGTTTTTTTCACCAACCCGTATATGATTACTATAATGCTGGCAATCGTTATACCAAAGGTAAATGGTGCATGAATCATAAACCATGGACCCCATGTATATGATGTGGCACGTGGCCAGACAGTAAGGGTATCTACAATTCTAAACAAGGAATGGAAGTTTGCAGTGAGTGTTATTATTGTTGTGATGGAAGGGATGGTTATAATTATTACTTTAAATGCTGTATGCAACTTTACATTTGGTACAAAATTTTGGAATGCACTCATAAAAAGTATCACTGGGGCAAAAGCAAGAAACGCCAAATTAGAATTCCAGAAGAAAATATTTGCATTGATATTGTTTATATGCAATTTGGCAAAATCGACAGTAAGCCAACCCAATACACATATACATATCATCAAAAATGAGAAGTCACCTTTGCCTCTTTTATAATCTGTCCAAGTTGCAATCAAAATGGCAATTACAAGCAAAGACAAAAAAGCATAGATACCACTGAACACCATATTAACCATCTGCTTATATCACTCCTATTGAGTTTTCGCGGGTTTAGGGGGTAATATAAAAATTTGTACCCCCCAAAATTTGCGTTTCATATGCTTAGTATACTTTATTATCCTCTCCTATTCAAACCAAATCAAGATTATTAAGACTAAATTAAGGTTTCTATTACTGAATGGACTTTTATGATATCTTACATCCTTAAAATTTGTTAATAGTTTTGTAATATAAATGTAACACGTTTTTTCATAAAATTTGGCATTAAAACATGCTATGGATAATTGTTTAGCATGTTATGTCATGATATAATCCTTACAGACTATAAAGAATGTGGGGTTTTAAATTTTGAAAACTACGAAAATTATTTTAACATTTGTTGTTTTAATGGTTGTGTTAGTTGCTGTAATAGGTATACCATCCGTGTTGCGTGGCGAAAACTTATTCAGACAAGAAACAGAACCAACTTCTGCAACAGAAACAGTTTTTTTGGATTCATTGCCATCTATTCCATCATTGCCTATGGAAGAACCCGTTCCAACACCTGCGCCTCGCACACTTCCTGATGTTGCGGCAGCTTCGGGAATGCGTGGAGTGTGGATAACATCGGCATACAACCTTGATTGGCCTTCTCGTCAAGGGCTAACACCTGCGCAACTTCGTGCAGAAATTGATGCAGAGCTTGCTCTTGCGGTTTCTCTGGGTATGAATGCTGTGTTTGTACAGGTTCGCCCTTCTGGTGATGTATTGTATCGTTCCGAAATTTTTCCTTGGTCACATTTGCTAACAGGTGAACAAGGGCGCGCCCCAGCAGAAAATTTTGACCCTCTGGAATACTGGATTGAGCGTGGTCATGCCTTGGGTGTAGAAGTTCATGCATGGTTAAATCCTTATCGTGTAACATTCCCTGTGCAAAGAATCACAGACCCTAATCTGTTAGTGTCAAATCATCCTGCTAGGCTTAATCCATCGTTGGTCATTGCATATAATAACGCTTTGTTTTTTGACCCTGGTAACCCAGATGCCCGCCAATTAGTTGTTGATAGCGTAGCGGAACTTTTGCGTAATTACAATTTAGACGGCATTCACCTAGATGATTATTTTTATCCAAGTCGTAGTTTTCCAGATGAGGCTACTTTTGCCCGTTATGGTAGTGGTATGAATTTGTACGATTGGCGCAGAGAAAATGTAAATGCGCTTATTCGTGATTTGCAGTCTATCGTGCGTGAAATTTCTCCTAATGTATCTTTTGGAGTAAGCCCTTTTGCAATTTGGAAAAATGTTGGCTCTGACCCACGCGGCAGTAATACACGTGGCAATGAATCTTACCATGCTATGTTTGCAGATACCCGCCGTTGGGTTTTAGAAGGTTGGGTTGACTATATTGTTCCGCAGATTTATTGGTATGAAGGTCATTCTCATGCATGTTATGAAGCTGTTATTACATGGTGGGAAGATTTGGTGCGTGGCACAAATGTACGGCTTTATATTGGTCATTCTGTGTATCGTGAAGTGCGAAATTGGGATAATTGGGATGGAGAACTTATACGCCAACTAGAGCGTAATTCCCGTTCTGATGTGGTAAGTGGTAGTATATTCTTCCGTTCAGAGTTTATGAATAGTACAGTTGGGCGTGAAATTGCTGCATTTTATGCAAGGCATGGGCTGTTAGAATATGTACCAACAATGATTAACACATCTGTTACTACTCCCGCTACTGCTACAAATGTTGACAGAAATGCACCATCAATTATTATGGATACTTTGATTGTAGCGCAACCAGGTGCAAACCGTACTGTCACGGATTTTGCTAACTTTTTTATGTATGGCTCTGCTGTCCCTGGTGTCCCTGTATATGTGAATGGGCAACTTATTACAAACCGCACCGACGAAGGATTTTGGAGTGTATTTTTGCCTTTGCAACGTGGGCAAAATACTTTTACCTTTACACAAGCGGGGCAACCTACTATAACAAGAATAATTACCAACAATGCCACCCCTATACGTCATCCAGTGACAATGCAAGTGGGAATTACCAATGCATTTCCAATGACAGATGAATGGGCAAGAGTTGGCACTACTTTAACACTTAGAGCAACCGCCCCCGCTGGTGCAACTGTTACAGCAGAAATAGCGGGACAAACCATTCAAATGAGGCAATCAAATCCTAATCTCACAGCTACTGCAAACAATATTGTTGCTGCCCAATTTGTTGGCGAATTTACTTTAAATGTAGATGCTGCACCAGATACAATCATAGATATTGGCAGACCTGTTTACACCATGACTTGGAATAATCAAACCCGCACTGTTACAGCGGCGGCAAATATTCGCCAATTGGGTATGGAGGCTCCTTTCTTTGCTAGGGTTATTGTTGATGCGGCTTGGGTATTTCCAATTCCTGGCGCGACGGTAGACCCTCCTGCGGGTGGTTCTCATTGGATGTTATTCCAAAATCAAATGGATAGAGTTACGGCTATTTCTGGGCAATGGACTCGTTTAGCTTCAGGTTGGTGGATTTCTAACGCACATGTTTATTCTTGGTTGGATTCTTCTTTAACATCACCAGTTGTTCCTAGCATGAGAGAAGATGTTGGTTTCCTTTCAGAAGGGCGTTATGTTGTTGGCACACTTGAAGATGTAATTGTTTGGGATGCTCCTTTCTTCCCTGCTGTTATGGCTGAATTTGACGGAAGTGAGTTAATTGTTTCTCTTGGTATGCAAAATGTAGCTCCGCCTATATTCCAACCACCAAGTGGAAGCCTGTTTTCAGATATTCGTATTGGCGTTCATAATGGTGCACCTTCCTACTTTATGACTCTTAATGAAGGCGCGCGATTTGAAGGTTTTTACACAGAATTTGTAGACAATCAACTTAGGCTTGTGCTTAGAAGGCGTAGACCGTTGGCGCAAGGTAACTATCCATTTGCAGGGTTTACTTTTGTTTTAGACCCTGGGCATGGCGGAACAGACCCTGGTGCAATTGGTGCAATGGGTTCACAAATGTCAGAAGCTCATATTGTGCTTAGACAAGGTCGCTTAATTGCCGAACGCCTTGAGTCTTTAGGTGCGAATGTAATTCTAACGCGCAACTCTGATGTATTTATAACATTACAACAACGTGTAATGATTAGTCGCGCAAATCTACCTGATATGTTTATATCTCTACACACTGATGCCACAGCAGAAACCACTGATGCTACAAATATCAGAGGCTTTACAGTATGGTATCGTAATCCTATTAGTTTGCCCGCCGCCGAAACATTTGTACGTAATATGTATAATGTAAACCCTAACACAAACCGTAGCCATCATGCACGCCAAGCCAATTTTTGGGTATGCCGTCCTGTATGGTCGCCTACTATTTTGCTTGAAGCAAGTTTTACAAACAACATTAATGATTTTTCTTGGCTAATTAACGAACATGCACAACAGGACTATGCATGGGCATTTGCTAATACTTTGCTTGCGTATTTTAGGTAAAATTTAAAAATAGAAGGTCTTTGACAGGGAATGCGCTTCGCGCATTTTCTAAGAGATTGCGAAACAACTCAAATATCTTAGAGCCTGTATAATATCTCTTCGAGTATGCAAGAGATGTTATACAGGCTCTAAATTTATTTCATCCTAATACTTATCTTGAAAGTCTTTTTCTAAGATATAAGTTCAACTCTTTAAACGCGCTGCGTGGGCTTATTTCATTTAATGCCTCCATTAATGCAGTAGCTTCTTCGTCTGAAAGGTGTTCTTTTTTGTTTGCAAGAAATGCGGCGCGGTTTTTTAAAACAAACAAACGTATATCATTTTCAGAATCACGCTTGCCAATCATATCACCAACAACTCTACTGGTTTGTGCAAATTGCATAAATTGTTTATTCATTAACGCATAGTTGATTTTACCATTTTCGTCGGAATATCTGTCTATTATAGCGTTAAATTCGTCACTCTCTATCATTTGGGCAGTTGTTGGCAAATCACCACTAGAATCACCAGAACATACATCTTCTGCTTCAACTTCGTCAGATACAAGAATTTTCACTTTTCCGCGTGCAGAATAAGGTAAACCTTCAAGTAATTCCAATGCCTCATCAAATGCTGTTTCTGGAAATAATTCTTGGTCAATTTTGTCAAGAATACAACTGCCTGCGCGCTTGTCCACTTCTGCAAATGCCGTAGCATCTTTGTCTGTACGATGCATTTTTATACCGCTTCCGCCACTTTTTAATTTTAATTTGTAGGCAATTGCAGGAATTTCATTAATTTCTACTACTTTTGTACGAATAATATTCATGTTTGAATTCCTTCCTTTTATATTCTATTCATTTCTTCATACATTTCCAGAGTGCCAATGTCGTAACAATCGCCATTCATGATATATGCGTATATGTCACGTAATTTATACAACCATTGAGGAAAACCGCCTGGCGGATCTGGATTATTTCCTTCTTCCAGATATTGTTTAAACATTGGGGTGGTGTCTTTGCGGTAAAAATAAGTTGCAAAAATTGCTGTATTTGATTGTGGCTCTGGAGGCTTTTCTACTAACTCAAGCACTTTGCCAGTATGGTCTAATTTTGCCACGGCAAAGGCTTTAAGTTTTTCAATATCATCAAGTTCCTTACCTGCTATTGTATCACAACCAGTATTTTTAAATACTTCATACTGTTCGCATAAGTCATAAGTGAAATAATTATCCCCAGCAACTATAAATAATTCGTCATTTATATTTTTTTGTTCAATCGTAAACTGAATGTCTCCGATTGCTCCAAGGCGGGTTTCATTGCTGGATGTTCCATCATCCAATACTTCTATTGGCAAAGATGTTGGTGCGACTTTTGACCAATCTAAAAAATTCTTATAAAATCTAGTGTTTGTCACTACATAAATTGTATCTATACAAGATATTTTGTTAATCTGCTCTACAATGTAATCCAGCATTATTTTACCTTTAAGGGGCAACAATGCCTTTGGTTGATTCTCTGTTAATGGGTACATACGTGTTGCGTATCCTGCAGCTAAAATTATTGCTTTCAAATACTTTCGTCCTTTCAAATAGTATAATTAAAGAGGCTCTGCACACATGTTAAAAAATTCTTTGGTGGAGCAGTAGTTACTTCTGGAAATGAAAATTGAAGCAATCCTTCCGCTTTTGGGGCAAGGCGATAACAGTGTAATAATTGCGCGGGGGCGTAAGACGTAGGATTACCACCATATTTTTTATCTCCAGCCAAGGGATGAGAAATTGAAGCGAAATGCGCCCGTATTTGGTGACTACGTCCAGTAACAGGCATAACAGATACAAGACTATGCTTTTTTGATACTGCTAAAACTTTGTATGTTGTTATGGCTTTAATATCTGTAATTTTATTGCTACTAATAACTGCTTTATTTATATGGGAATCTTTTTGATAATAACCCTCCAGCGTCACCATATCATCCACAGAACCAAGAATGCCCTCAACTACTGCAATATACTCTTTGTCTATTTTCCGCGTGGAAAATAAATTATTCACCGTTTGCAATGCATGTATATTTTTACCACATACAACGAGCCCACTGGTATTTACATCCAACCTATTACACAGCGCGGGTGTAAAAGTTGCAGATGGTTCAAATGCACCTGTTTCGCGCAAATAAAAAAGTATTCGCGCTAATAAATGGTCTACACTATCATTTCCACCATGTGAAGGCAATCCAGCAGGTTTGTCCACAATCAGAATATCTTTATTTTCAAATACAATGTTATTTGACAAAGATTTTGTTATAGCAACATCTCGCGCCTTGCGACAAGATTCCATCGTTTCATCCGAAAAATAAAATTTAATTTCGTCGTCTGGGGCAAGAAGTTCATTACCTTGCGCCCTACGACTATTTAATTTTATTCGCTTTTTGCGTAACATTTTATAAATAAAGGAATGAGGGGCATTGTTAAGGTATTGGAATAAAAATTTATCCAGTCTGCGATTAGAATCGCTTTTATCAATTTTAATTACCACTGTTTTTGTGTTGCCAGATTAGATAGGCATTCATAAATGGGTCGAGTTCGCCATTCATTACAGCAGATAAATTGCCTGTTTCCTCATCTGTACGGTGATCTTTTACGAGACTATAAGGGTGGAAAACATACGAACGAATTTGACTACCCCATGCATTATCCTTAATTTCCCCACGTATTCCAGATAGTTTTTCCATTTGCTCTTCTCGTTGACGGAGAAATAATTTTGAAGATAGCATTTTCATTGCTCTATCACGGTTTTGAATTTGACTACGTTCATTTTGACACTGGACAACTATACCCGTTGGAATGTGAGTAATTCGTATAGCAGATTCTGTTTTATTTACATGCTGCCCACCAGCACCACCAGAGCGATATGTGTCAACTCGTAAATCTTCTGGGTTAATTTCAATTGAGATTGAGTCGTCCAGCTCAGGCATAACATCACAAGAAGCAAACGAGGTATGTCGCCTTCCGCTGGAATCAAACGGTGAAATACGCACAAGGCGATGTATACCTTTTTCACTACGCAAATATCCAAAGGCATTGTCACCACTGATTTGGAAAGTTACAGATTTAACGCCCGCTTCTTCACCATCTAGCAAATCCAGAATTTCAAATTTAAATCCGCGCTTTTCTGCCCATTTTCCATACATTCTTAACAAAATACCCACCCAGTCACACGATTCTGTACCTCCTGCGCCAGGGTGTAGGTTGACTATTGCATTACTTGCATCATATTCCCCATTTAACAATGTTTCTGCACGTAGATTGTCATATGCCTCTATAAAGTCTTTTACCATTTCTTTAGCTTCTGCTAAAACAGAATCATCTTGGGCTTCTATACCCATCTCTACTAAAGTAGAAGCATCATCAAAACTATGCTCTAAACTCTCAAAGGACTGTAATCTGCCTTTTAAAAGTTTCATACGTTTTAAAACTACTTGTGAATTACTTTTATCATTCCAAAATCCCATGCCCATTGTTTTAAGTTCTAATTCCTTCACCTCTTCTATGGAATTATCCACGTCAAAGTGAATCCCCCATTTCAATCAGCTTTGCTTTATACGGCAAAAGTGTACGCTTTAGTTCTTCGAGTGCCAACATTTTATCACTTCCTTTGATTTTAATAGGTTTTACTTCAGTGTTAGCGACCATGACAACATTGCTTATATTTCCTACCACTTCCGCAAGGGCAAGGGTCATTGCGTCCGATTTTTTCTTCTGCGCGACGGGCTGGTTTTTTAACCTGTGGACCTTTTTCACTACTATTTGTAGAAATCTTGTCCATATCAACGGCTTGTTTCATTTCTGGTTCTTGCTCTGTTGCAGTAGTAATAGAAACATTAAACAGAGCAAATATAGTATCACGCTGAATATTGTTACTCATATTTTCAAACATGTCATAACTTGCAAATTTATATTCTACTAATGGGTCACGCTGTGCAAATGAACGTAAGCTAATTCCTTGTCGCATTTGGTCCATTTCATCAATATGGTCCATCCAGCGTCTATCAACAGAACTCATCATGATTACGCGTTCTATTTCGCGCATTCTTTCAGACTGTATCTCAAGTTCGCGTTTGTAATATCTGTCTGCCGCTTCATCGTATAGTTTTTCTTTAATTTCTTGCTTAGTTATGGTTTCAATGGTTTCTGGTGAAAGATCTAAAAAGTTTTCGTGGAAAATGGGCAATAAATCTTTATTAAGCCCCTTGATATCCCAATCTTCAGGAGTATTTTCATCTGTAATATGGGCGTTTACAGCACGTTCAATAACCCCTTGAAGCATGTTCATTATATTATCGCGCAAGTCTGCCCCTGCAATAACCTTATCACGTTGAGTATATATTATTTCGCGCTGTTCGTTCATTACTTGGTCATATTGTAACAAATGCTTACGAATGCCAAAGTTGTTTCCTTCTACTTTCTTCTGTGCATTTTCAATACTTTTCGTAATAAGACCATGTTCAATTACATCATCATCATCCATTTTCATCATGGAAAGAACATTTTTTATTCTATCTCCGCCAAAAAGACGCAACAAATCATCTTCAGCAGATAGGAAAAAACGCGACTCGCCAGGATCACCTTGTCTGCCAGAACGCCCACGCAACTGATTATCTATACGACGTGACTCATGCCGTTCTGTACCTAAGACTTTTAACCCTCCAGTTTCCCGCACACCATCACCCAACATAATGTCTGTTCCGCGCCCTGCCATGTTTGTAGCAATTGTAATATGCCCCAATTGCCCAGCATCTGCAATTATTTCTGCTTCACGCTCGTGATGTTTTGCGTTTAGAACTTCATGGGGAATGCCTTTCTTTTTGAGCAAAGCACTCACCAATTCAGATTTTTCAATGGATACTGTACCAACCAGTACAGGCTGTTGTTTGTTATGGCACTCTTCAATTTCGTTGACAATGGCTTTGTATTTTGCTGTTTCCGTACGATAGATTACATCTGGTTTATCTGCACGAATCATTGGCATGTTTGTAGGAATAGCAACAACATCTAGCCCATAAATTTCACGGAATTCGCCTTCTTCTGTAATAGCTGTTCCTGTAGTTCCTGCTTTTTTTGTATATTTGTTAAAGAAATTTTGAAATGTTATTGTGGCAAGGGTTTTGCTTTCACGCTGAACTTTTACATTTTCTTTGGCTTCAATTGCCTGATGTAAACCGTCGGAATAACGCCTGCCAGGCATTAAACGCCCTGTAAATTCGTCTACAATAATAATTTCATCATCTTTACTTACATAGTCGATATCAAGATGCATATTGTAATTGGCTTTAAGTGCGTTATTGATAAAATGTTGAATTTCTAGGTTATCAATGTCTGATAAATTTTCTATAGCAAAATAACGCTCTGCTTTTGCAACACCTTCTTGTGTTAGTGTAACTGCTTTACGTTTTTCGTCTACAACAAAATCGCCCTCTTCTTGTATATCTTGTCGTAGAATAGGATTGTTCAGGGCTTCTTCTTCATTTACTATACGTCCTTTTTTTAGGCTCTTTGCAAAGCGGTCTGCCACAGAATATAACATTGTGGATTTTCCGCTTGGTCCACTGATAATAAGTGGGGTTCTTGCTTCGTCTATTAAAATCGAATCAACCTCGTCTATGATTGCATAATGCAAACCACGTTGCACTTTATCTTTTTCAAATACAACCATATTGTCACGTAGATAATCAAAACCTAACTCATTATTTGTGGCATAGGTGATATCACAGGCATAAGCCGCACGACGCTCAGGGTTTTTCATATCGTGGATTATACATCCTACAGTTAGCCCCAAATACTGATAGATTACGCCCATCATATCTGCATGTAGTTGTGCAAGATACTCGTTTACTGTCACCAAGTGTGACCCCTGCCCTGCAAGTGCGTTAAGGTATAAGGGTAATGCACATGTTTGTGTTTTACCTTCACCTGTACGCATTTCTGCAATACGCCCCTGATGAAGCACTATTCCGCCCATTATTTGCACTTTAAAATGCCGCTTTTGCGTTAGACGTGTTGTTGCTTCACGCACCACTGCAAATGCCTCTGGCAAAATATCATCTAATGTTTGACCATCTGAAAGACGTTTCCTAAACTGGTCTGTTTTGCCGATTAATTCGCCTTCTGTTAAACGTTGCATATCTGATTCCAAATTTTCGATGCGGTCAACGATTGGGGTCATTCGTTTTATTTCTTTTTCGCTATACGTTCCAAATATTTTGTCAAGCAAACCCACTATAAAACACCTCTGTATATATAAGATTGGCAAATATAGTGTAACAGTTGATGTGAATGTATGCAAGGGGTTAAAAAAAAGTGGCATAGCCACTTTTTTAGGGAAACAACTTAAACAGCAATTTCCTTATTATATACAATTTTACGAATACTTGACTCAGAAAGACAATATTCATCCATTAATTCGTTTATGGAGGCACCTTTGCGGTATGCCTCTGCTATATCGCGATTGCGTAGGCGTGTTTGCGCTCTAGCACCGTTTTGTTGCCCCCAGCCAATTTTTTCATCGTCTTTTTTGGGGACATATATAAGGGCTCCGCCCGAATATTGTTGCACCATGGCTAATATCTCAGGGGGAAGCACATCCTTGGCATTTACATATTTCAAGCAAAAATACCTCCGTGTGTTGTATTGTTGTG
>Ga0123355_10012250_pt1 | contig 13277 bp, 12 predicted proteins | sample TergutEmb28metaG_3_FD_89872 | JGI IMG/M metagenome (GOLD analysis project Ga0123355, IMG submission 89872) | Embiratermes neotenicus P1 segment gut microbial communities from Petit-Saut dam, French Guiana - Emb289 P1 | ecosystem: Host-associated > Arthropoda: Insects > Digestive system > Gut ... | reverse complement strand
CGGCCTCGAGGATCGCCTCGGCCACCACCCCAACCTCCGAAACGGCCCAGCGGGTGCGCCAGTTCGCGCGCAGCTCGGTCTGCGGGAACCCTTCGGTGGCGATGAACCCGGGGAGCACATTGCCGACGTGGATCCCGTGCCGGCGCTCCTCCAGCCGCAGCGAATCGGTCCAGCCCGACAAAGCGAACTTGGCGGCGCTGTATCCCCCGGTGCCGCGCCGCGCGATCCGCGCCGCCGTGCTGGTGACGTTGACGATCGCGACGGGTGCCTTCAGAGGGCGCCCTGCAAAGGACCGCTGACCACCTTCAGCGCTGCTGCCGAACCGCCAGTCGGCAGCAGCGGCGGTACGCCTCATCAGCGGCAGTAACACCTCGACAAGCCGCACCGGCGCCTCGAAGTTGATCCGCATGTGCCGCTCGACGACGGCCCAGCCGCCCTCGGCGAAGTCACCCGTCCAGCGCGCGCCGGCGTTGTTGACGAGCAGGTGCAGGGCGCCGTGCTCGCGTTCGACGGTCTCCGCGACGTTCTGCAGCGCCGCGGGGAAGGTGAGGTCAGCCGCGATCACCGTCGGCTCGCAATCGCCGCCGAGCGAGGCCGCGAGCGCCCGCAGCCGCTCCTCGCGCCGCGCGACCAGCACGAGCTGCACGTCAGGCTCGCGGGCGAGGCGACGCGCGACCGCCTCGCCGATCCCGCTCGATGCACCGGTGACCAGCGCCACATAGGTCATGGCGCGCGAGTTTAGGGGTCGCGCGAGAGCAACTGACGCCGTCAAAGACGCCAGTTGCTTTCTCGCGCGACCCGTTACGCCGCGAGCGTGCGGTTGAAGCGGTGCAGCGCCAGTGGCACGAAGATCGCCAGCAGCAGCACCGACCAAAGCACCATCGAGAGCTCCGCATGGCTGAGCAGCCACGAGCCGTGCGCCGGGAAGCCGTTGGCGACGTTGCGCGACGCCGCCACCAGCGCACTGATCGGGTTCCACTGAGCGATCACCCGCGGCACCGCGTCCATGCCGTGGATCGGCACGAACGCGCCGGACAGGAAGGCCAGCGGGAAGATCACGATGAAGCCGACCCCCTGCATCGCGTCGGGCGAACGGACGAGCATGCCGAAGTACGCGCCCGCCCACGTGAACGCGAAGGTGCCGAGCAGCATCAGCCCGGCCCATTCGAGCGCACCGCCGAAGCCGAAGCTCGGGTGCCACCCGACCACGAGCCCGAACGCCGTGTAAACCGCGAGCCCGATCAGCGCCTCGCAGTACTGGCCGAGCACCAGGCCGCTGACGATCGCCAGGCGCCGCACCGGCATCGAGCGGAAGCGGTCGAGCACCCCCTCGGCCATATCGTGGCTGACCGCCACACCCGTTCCGATCATTCCGAACGCGAGGCCCTGAGCGATCAGGCCGGGCATCAGGTAGTCCGAGTAGTTCGAGACCCCCGCAACGTGGATCGCGGAGCCGAACACGTAGCGGAACAGCAGGATGAACACGATCGGCTGGATCGTCACGTCGAGGATGCGCTCCGGAACGCGGGGGATCGCGCGCAGGCCGCGCCAGGTCAGAAGGCCCGTCTCACGGGCGTAGGCGGTCATGCCACAAGCTCCTCTTCGGTGTTGTCGGTGTCCTGCGCTGCTTCCGCCGGGTGGCCGGTGAGCGTGATGAAGGCGTCGTCGAGCGTCGGCCGGCGCAGCGCGATCTCATCGATCGGGATCTGCGTCGCGGCCACGGCCACGGCGACGCGGTTGAGGTCGGCGACCTCGCGCGGCGCTGGGATCGAGAGCCGGCGCTGCTCGCGCAGAGTGGTCACCTCCAGGCCCTGCCAGGCGAGCTCGCGCTCCAGAGCCTCGAGCCCCTGCGTGTCGGCGGCGACGACGTCCACCCGCTGGTCGCCGACCAGCGCCTTCAGCTCCGACGGTGTGCCCTTGGCGATCTCACGGCCGTGATCGATCAGCAGAATCCGGTCGGCGAGCGCGTCGGCCTCCTCCAGGTACTGCGTCGTCAGCAGCAGCGTGATCCCGTCGGCGACCAGCTCGCGCACGGTCGACCACACGACCTGGCGGCTGCGAGGATCAAGGCCGGTCGTCGGCTCGTCGAGCACCAGCAGCTGCGGCCGCTCGATCAGGCCCGCGGCGAGGTCGATGCGGCGCCGCTGCCCGCCCGAGAGTTGCTTAGCCAGGCGATCCCTGAACTCCACCGCGTCGAAGCGTTCGAGCAACTCCTCCACGACGCGCGCGGCCTCGCCGCTGCTGCGGCCGCGCAGGCGCGCCATCAGCCGCAGGTTCTCCCGAGCCGTCAGGTTCGGGTCGAGCGCGGCGAACTGACCGGTCAGCGAGAGCGTCTCGCGGACCTTCGCGCCCGCGGTGGCGACGTCGTAGCCGTTGACCCGCGCTGTGCCGCCGTCGGGCTTCAGCAGCGTCGCGAGCATCCGCACGGTCGTGGTCTTCCCGGAGCCGTTGGGCCCGAGCAGCGAGAACACCGCGCCGGCGGGGACCTCGAGGTCGAGGTCGTCGACCGCCTTCAAATCGCCGAAATGCTTCGTGAGCCCGCGCGCCTCGATGGCGCGGTGCCCCGTTGTCTGTGGGTTGATCTCGTACATGGCGCACGATCTTACAGTCGCTGTAAAATTACTGCAAGTGTAAATTTCGGACGATAGGATTCCTCCGTGGTCGTCGACGGTTTGCGGGAATACAAGAAGCGCGAGACGCGCCAGCGGATCTCGGACGTGGCGACCGGGATGTTTCTGGCGCGCGGATTCGATGCCGTGACGGTCACCGAGGTCGCGGCCGCCGCGGGCGTCTCCGAGAAAACCGTCTACAACTACTTCCCGACGAAGGAGTCGCTGGTCCTCGACCAGATGGAAGGACAGGTCGAGCGGCTGGTCGGGGCGGTCCGCGACCGGCCCCGGGGCTTGACCCCGACCGCCGCGCTGGTCGCGGCCCTGAAGGCCGACTCGCGGGACTTCTATGAAAGGGTTCCCGCCCACCAGCTCCCCAAGATCGAGGAGTTCAGCAAGATGATGCGCGGCACCCCGGCGCTGCGCGCCGCCTGGAGCGAGCACCGCCACCGGATGGTCGCCGCACTGACACAGGTGCTGGCCGGGGAGTTGCAGGTCGACGAGACCGACCCCGAGCCGCTGGTCGCGGCACGGGCCCTGACCGGCCTACTCGAACTGCTCTATGACTCGCGGCTGCGGCACGCACGGATCAGCGGCGGCCCGGCGGCGCTGATGGCCAGCGTCGACGCGGACATCGATCGCGGCGCACGGCTGCTCGACACCGGCATGTGGTCGCTGCACCTGATGGTCGAGGGGCGGCGCACGAAGGACCAGGTCCGGGAGGCGGCGGCGGTCGCCGAGCAGGCGCGCCAGCAGGTCTTGGCGGCGCTGCGCGACGCCAAGCGGGCGTGGCGCGAGATCCACGCCGAGGCGAAGACGGCCGCGCGCGAGCAGGCGCGGAACGCCGTACGCGAGGCCCAGGCGGCGGCCCACGCCGCAGCCCGCGAGGCAGCGCGCGAGGCCAAGCGCCACACGCGCAAGCCGGCGTCGGGTTAGCTGCTGCCCTGCTCGAGCAGTCCGTTCGACTCCGAGCCGTCGTAACGGACGCTCCGGTTGAACGGCAGCCCACGCCTGACCACGACGCAGTAGAAGCGCGTCCCCGACGGGTTGGACGCGCAGGTGCGGTAGATGTCCGGCGGTTGCACCTCGTAGGTGCTGAGGTGTGTCAGGCCCGCTTGGAACTGCGGCGGAGCGTGCTCACCGATGAACGTCTCAGCGCGCGCCGTCGCGTCCTGCAGCGCGTTCTGGTCCGCGGTGACCACATGTTGGTGCGCGAGCCCGCCGGCCAGCAGTGCGAGCGTGACACCGCCCGTCACGAGCGCGCCCGCGTAGTTCCGCGCGACGAGCCGCGGCATGTCGGGCCGCGCGCGGCGCAGGAGCCGGCCGAGCGGTCCGGAGAGCAGCACGATCGCGAGCAGATTCAGCACGACCCCCAGCAGCCACCCCCCGACGAGCGAGGCACTGTCCCCCGTGAGCGGCAGCGCCTGCACGATCACCGCGTCGGCGACCGACAGCAGCACGAACGACGGCCACAGCCAGGCGCCGCGCAGGCGCCAGCGCAGGCGCACGAATGGCCGTGCCGCGTCCATTGCATAAGCGTACGGCGCTCTACGATCAGCAGAGCAATGACAGAGATGTGGGTATGCGACCTGGGCGAGATCGACTATCGCTCCGCGCTGGACCTGCAGGAGCGCGTGCGCGCCGCCCGCCAGCAGGAGCTGATCCCGGACACGCTGCTGCTGCTCGAGCACAACCCGGCCGTCTACACCCGCGGCAGGCGCTCGGCCCCCGGCGAGCTGACGATGGGCGCCGCCTGGTACGCCGAGCGCGGGATCGAGATCATCGAGACCAACCGCGGCGGCAAGGTCACCTACCACGGCCCCGGCCAGCTCGTCGGCTATCCGATCGTGGGGGTCGAGGATGTGGTTGCCTACGTGCGCCTGCTCGAGCAGGCGCTGGTGCGCGCGCTCGCCGGCGCATCGATCGACGCCCACGCCCGTGACGACGAGGGCCCCGACTACACCGGCGTCTGGGTGCAGGACCGCAAGATCGCCTCGATCGGCGTGCACGTCGCCCGCGGCGTGGCCACGCACGGGTTCGCCCTGAATGTCTCCGAGCGCTCCCTGGAGCCCTTCACCTGGGTCGTCGCCTGCGGCCTCCCCGAGGTGCAGATGACCTCCGTGGAAAGCGAGCGCGGTGACGACCTCGTATCCCTGGCTAGCTGCGGCGAGCTCGCCGCTGCTTCGCTCGCCGGCGCCCTCGGGCACGCCACGCGAGTGGTGACCCGCGCGCAGCTCGGCGAGGCGCTCGGCGTCAGTACCCTTTCTCATACATGACCGCCACCCGCTCACGCTCGAATCCCGGCGGCATCGCCGACGTTCTGACCGTGCTCGGCCCCGCGGTCGAGCCCTACCGCGGCCGCAAGCCGCCGTGGTTCAAGGTGCCCGCGCCCGGCGGCCCGCGCTACCGCGAGCTGCACGACCTGATCAAGGCCGAGAACCTCAACACGGTCTGTGCCGAGGCGGCCTGCCCGAACATCGGCGAGTGCTGGCAGCGCGGCACCGCCACGTTCATGATCCTCGGTGACACCTGCACCCGCCGCTGCGGCTTCTGCAACGTGCGCAGCGGCAAGCCAACCTGGAACGACCCGCTCGAGCCCGCGCGCGTGGCGCGCTCGGTCGCGCGCATGGGCCTGCGCCACGCGGTCATCACGAGCGTTGATCGCGACGACATGTACGACTACGGCGCGCACGCCTTCGTCGGCGTCATCCGCCAGATCCGCAGGCAGTCGCCCTCTACGAAGATCGAGGTTCTGACGCCGGACTTCCGCGGCCAGGAGATGCCGCTCGCGAAGGTCATCGCCGAGCGCCCCGACGTCTTCAACCACAACGTCGAGGTGGTGCCGCGCCTGTACACGGTCGCGCGCCGCGGCTCGACCTGGGAGCGCTCCAACCGCGTGCTGCGCAACGCCAAGGAGATGGGCGGCGACGAGGTCGTCACCAAGTCCGGGCTGATGGTCGGCCTCGGCGAGAGCTTCGAGGAGATGGTCGACGCACTCGGGACGCTGCGCGGCAATCACGTCCAGGTCGTGACGATCGGCCAGTACCTGCGGCCGACCGAGAACCACCTCCCGATCGTGCGCTACTGGCACCCCGACGAGTTCGCCGCGCTCGAGGCCGCCGCCTACGAGCTCGGCTTCGAGCACGTCGCGGCGGGGCCGCTGGTGCGCTCCAGCTATCACGCCGACCAGCACATCGCGCAAACCGAACCGGGCGTCGGCCCGCTCAGAGCAGCGGCAGCGAGCTGATGGGCATCGAACATCTGATCATCGGCGCAGCCGGCGGCGGCACCGGCAGCTACAGCCCCGGGGGCGGTGGTGGCGGCTTCAGCGGCGGCGGTGGCGGCGGCCGCGGCTTCGCGCTCTTCATCATCTTCCGCGTCCTGTTCGACATCGCCCTGCTCGGCCACGGCCTCGGCCTGCTCGTGCTGATCGCGCTGGCCGCGGCCTGGTGGTTCATGACCCGCGGCTTCCCGCGGATGCAGCAGAACTGGGAGGCGCGCAGCCATCAGGGCCGCGCGCACCGGCGCACGACCCGCGTGCGCGAGCGCCGCGTCGAGCTGGCCGCCGCCGAGGCGGCCGACGAGAACCCGATCTTCGGGCCCGAGGCCGTCCGCAGCGCTGCCGCCGACCTGTTCTCCTCGATCCAGCTGGCGTGGTCAAACGACGACCGCGTCGCCCTGCGCGGGCTGATCACGCCCGAGCTGCTGGTCGAGTGGGAGCGGCGCCTGGACGACTTCGAGCGCAGAGGCTGGCGCAACAGGGTCGAGCCCGTGGGCCGGCCGAAGGTCGAATACGTCGGCATCGCGCGCAGCGAGCGCGGCAAAGATGACCTCGACCGCGTCGTCGTCCGGATCGAGGCCAAGCTGCGTGACTTCGTTCTCGACGCGGGCGGCCGCCAGATCAAGCGCGACGGCAGCTTCACGGAGTCGGTGCGCATGCGCGAGTACTGGACGCTGCAGCGCCGCGGCGAGCACTGGGTGCTCGCGTCGATCGAATCGGGCGCCGAGGGCGATCACGCGCTCAAGGACAAGATCGTCCAGACCCACTGGGCCGACGAGCAGGCGCTGCGCGACGAGGCGCTGGTCGAGGGAGCGGTCGCGCAGACCGCGCCGGACGGGGTCAAGGTGGCGGAGCTCGCGGACCTGCAGTTCAGCGGCGATGCCCGCGCCGCCGCGCTCGACCTGAGCCTCGCCGATGCCCGCTTCGGTCCTGACATCCTCGAGGTCGCTGCGCGCCGCGCGGTCGCCGCCTGGACCGAGGCTGTGGACGGCTCCGACGCGGAGCTGCACAAGGTCGCCAGCGCCGACGCGGTCCGGGATCTCCTGCACCCGGGCGACCCGAGCGGCCGCACGCGGCTCGTAGTCCGTGGCACGCAGGTGCAGCGCATCCGGATCGTCGCGCTCGATGCCGCCGCCGATCCGGCGACGATGACGCTTGACGTGGACCTCCGCGGCCGGCGTTACATCGAGGACCGCGACACCACGCGCGTGCTGGCCGGCAGCTCGACCCGCCTGGTCGGCTTCACCGAGCGCTGGACGCTCGCGGTCACCGGCGACGCCGACGAGCCGTGGCGGATCGTGGCGGTGCAGACGCCCGCCGTCCCGGTCTGACAGCGGTTCCGGTCCGATGAAGCGCGGCTCGCGCGGGAGAAACCGCCGCTCGTGCCTGATTAACCCGTAATCTGCGCTTAGCGGCGGCGCCCGTGCCGTCGCCAAGCGCATGAGCAACCCCAGCCCGCTGCAGCCGGTCCGGCTCCGCCGCTCTGGCTTCATTCATCAGAAACGCCGAGCCCGCCGGCGGCGGGTCTGGCGCGGATTGCGTCGTGGCGTCGTGCTGGTCGCCGGCGCGGCGGTCGTGCTGCTCGCCGTGCTGGCAACGTCGACGAATGAGCGCCCCGCGCCCGCCCTGGCGCCGGCATCCGGAAGCACAACCCCGGCCGCCGGAAGCACAACCCCGGCCACCGGAGCCACCGGCCGGCGGGGCACGGCCGCGGCGCCCGCCTACGGCCACACCCTCGCGCCCGTCGCCCTGCGCGAGCGCGTCGACCACGCCCTCGCGAGCAAACCCGCGCTGCGTGCGCCGCTCCGCGCTCCGCTGCGCAGCGGCCTGCTGTTCGACGTCCGCAGCGGCCGCGTGCTGTGGGAGCGCAAGCCCGAGCGCAGGCTGCCGATCGCGAGCCTCACGAAGATGATGACCGCGCTGGTCGCAGCTTCTGACGCCGGCGGGCACGGGCGCGTGCTGATCACGCGCCAGGCGGAGCACTACACCGGCTCGGCCGTGGGCCTGCTGCCGCGGGGCAAGCGCGTGCCCGAGCGCGCGGTGCTGTACGGGCTGCTGTTGCCGTCGGGCAACGACGCCGCGATCGCCCTGGCCCAGCACGTCGCCGGGACGCGGCCGCGGTTCGTGGCGATGATGAACTCCCGGGCCCACGCGATGGGCCTCCGCTGCACCCATTACGCGAACGTCTCAGGGGTCGTCGACCGCCACAACTACTCGTGCGCGGCGGACCTCGCGGTGCTCGCGCACGCGGTGCTGACGACGCCGCTGCTCGCCCACATCGTGGGCACGCAGACGGCGACTCTGAAGTTCCCGATCAAGGGCGGCCACCTCTACCTGACCAACAACAACCCGCTGATGCTCGCCAACTACCGCGGCGTCGACGGCGTCAAGACCGGTTACACGACGGCCGCCGGGCTGTGCATCGTGGCCACGGCCAGGCGCGGCCATCAGTGGCTGGGCGTGGTGCTGCTGCACTCGGCCAACTGGATGACGCAGGCCGAAGCGCTGCTGAACGCCGGCTTCGCCACGAAGGGATAGGCCCTCGAGGTCCGCCTGCTTGACGGCCGCTAATCGGACGCTGCCGCAGACGCCATGGGGCTGCGGGCGTCAAACAGCGCCTGCAACCGCGCCACGGTGCGTGGGATGTTGTGGGCGAGCTTCGTGTCGTCGTACGGAATCCGAACGGTCGGCATGCCGGTCCTGACGAGAATGTCCAAGTCCTGACGACGGTCGCTGACGAACTTCTTCCTGTGCGCCTTCCACCCGTCCAGCTCGATGATCAGCCGGTGAGCCGGGTAGTGAGCGTCGACGCGGTAGCCACAGATGTGCACGTTGATCTGCGGCACCGGCAGGTCGTGGCCGTAGACCAGCTTGAGGAAGGCGTCCTCCAGCTCCGAGCGCGTCGGCTCCGGCTGAGCGATCTCAATCAGCGGGCGCAGCAGCGGCGCGCCCGCGTGGTGCGAGTTGCGCTCGACCACATCCTGCAGCTGCTCGTTGGTGAGCAGGTCGCGGAACTGGAGGTCGTTGACGGCGCGGGTGAGCTGACTCTCGCTGAGACGCGGGGCCATATCCAGCAGCGTGCGGGCGGCGCTCGTGACCCGCAGGCCCTGAACCTCATTTATATCCCCAGCCAGCAACATCTTCGAGTGGTGAACGGTCAGGCCGGACGGACGGCGGTCCTCAGCGATGACGATCTCAAACCGCGGTGGCCAGCGCTTCCAGATGCCCCAGAGCACCAGCCCGCATGCGCCCGCGAGCGCGCAGCGATCGCCACCCGCCAACAGCGCCGCGTGCCCGCGGTTGATCGGGTCGCTCTGAAGGTGACCGACGGCGTAGACGCCGCGGTAGACCCGGATCAGGCGGCCGCTGGCGATCCAGTCAGTGACGGTGCGCTTCGCGACGCCGCTCTCATAGAGCTGCGCACGGGTGATGTGCCCACCCTGCCGCGCTGCGAAGCGATGGACGTTGTAGGCGGAATTCTGCCCATTACATCCATCGCTGCGGTTAGGGGTGCGGTTGCTCACGCTTAATAGAGGCGCCAGCGACCACGCGTTGACCCCCCGGCCCGCAGGCAAACCCCGCTAATTGCGACCGCTACTGCGCGCTGACGGCGACCGCAACGTCGTCGGGCGGCGCCGGCGCGGCCGCAGCCTCCGCCGCTCGCCGCGCCCGCACACCGCGCAGCGCGACCGCGCCGCCGGCCGCAACCACCAGGCAGGTGACGGCGCCGATGCCGAGCCCGGCGCGGGCGCCGAGCGCGCTCATCGCCGCACCGACGATCGGGCTCCCGATCGGTGTTGAGCCCTGCAGCGCGACGAACCACAACGCCATCACGCGTCCGCGCATCTCCGGCGCCGCACTCAGCTGGATCGTCGCATTGGCCTGCGACATGAAGGCGATGCTCGCGGCGCCGACCAAGGCCAGCGCGATCAGCTCGAAGATCAGGTCCGGCGCGGCGGCTGCCAGCGCGGTCATCAGGCCGAACGCCACACACGCGGCGATCAGCGGTGCGATCCCGGTCTTGCCGCGCGTCGCGACGACCAGCCCCCATAAAACTGCACCGGCGCCCATCGCCGCGGTCATGAAGCCGTAGGCCGCGGAGCCCGAGTGCAGTCCGTGCGCGGCCATGTAGGGCAACGTGACCTGGAACTCGTACGTCAGGCAGCCGACGATCGCCATCATCGCCAGCGGGATCGCGATCCGGGGGACGCTGCGCACGTAGCGCAGGCCCTCGCGCATCTGGCCCTTGGTGCGCGGGCTCGGCGTGATCGGGCTGAGCGCGGTCACGTCCATGCGCAGCAGCGAGCTGATCACCGCCACGAAGGTCGCCGCGTTGATCAGGAAGCACCAGCCGCTGCCGACCGCGGCGATCATCAGGCCGCCGATGCCGGGCCCGACGACGCGCGCCACGTTGACCATCGTCGAGTTGAGGCTGACGGCGTTGCGCAGGTGCTCACCGCCCACCAGCTCGAGCATGAACGACTGGCGGGCCGGGCCCTCGAAGGCGTTGTTCAGCCCGAGCATCACGGCCAGCACCCCGATCTCCCAAAGCTGGACGGAGTGCGTCACGGTCAGCAGACCGAGGATCAGCGCCTGCAGGCCCATCAGCGTCTGCGCCACGATCGTCGCCTTGCGCTTGTCGACCCGGTCGGCCACGAGACCGCCGTATGGAGCGAGCAGCAGCACCGGGACCGTCTGGAGCGCGACGATCAGCCCGAGCGTCGTGGCGGAGTGCGTCATCTGCAGGACGAGCCACGACTGTGCGGCCATCTGCATCCAGGTGCCGATCAGCGAGATCGCCTGGCCGCCGATGAACAACCGGTAGTTCGGCACCTCGAGTGCCGCGAAGGTGGTGGTCTTGGAGGCGCGCCTGACCAGCGGGCTCATCCGCGCTCCCGCTTGAGGATCTCGGAGAGCTCCTCCAGCGCGGGCAGCGCCGACTCGAGCAGCTCGCGGTCCTCACTCGGCAGCTGCGCGAGTGCGGCTTCGAGCGTGTGTGTCTGCTGGGCGCGGATCTGGGCCGCGAGCTCGTGGCCGGCGGCGGTGGCTTCGAGCCACGCCGAGCGCCGGTCCGCCGCGTCCGCGGTGCGCGTCACGAGGCCGGACTCGGCGAGGTGCGCGACCGTGCGCGACAGCAGCGTCGGGTTCAGGCCCTCGTGCCCGGCGACCTCGGCCAGCTTCACCGGGCCGTTGCGCACGACGCTGAGCAGCACGGCCGTGCGCGTCGGCGTGAGATCGGCGTCGTGGCCGGCATCGGTCGGACGCAGCGTGCGCGCGAGGCGCCCAAACGCGATCCGTAACCGCTGTGCCGTATCTATCTCGACGCTCACCATGGTACTTGCCTCCTGGCAAGTACCTTAGCAAGCCCGGTCGCGTCATGCGGCCAGCGTGGCGCCCTCCACCGGCTCGGGCGCCGGTCCAGCGGGTCCCGTCGGGGTCGCGTCCGGAATCGTGGCCTCGTGGAAGTCGCGCTGACGGATCGCGGTGAGCGACACGATCATGCCGAACAGCGCCACGCCGGCCGCCACCAGCAGAATCGTGTTGAGCGCGTCGACGTAGCTCGCTCGCGCCGCGTGGACCACCAGGCCCTGCACGCCGGCCGGGGCGTGGCTGACTGCGCCGCGCAGGCCGCCGGAGGCGATCGCGGCGCCGAGCGTGTGCGAGTGCGCGGCCAGCGGCGTGCCCGCCAGGTTCGAGACAACCTCCGACTTGATGCGGCTGGCGAGGATCGTGCCGAGCGTGGCCACCCCGGTGGCGACGCCCACCTGGCGCAGCGTGGAGTTGATCCCCGAGCCCATGCCGGCGCGCTCGGCCGGCACCACCGCGACGGCGGTCGAGGCGAGCGGCACGTTGATCAGCCCGGCGCCGATGCCGGCGACGATGAAGCCCGGCAGGAAGTGCGTCCAGCTGTCCGCCGGGGTGAGCCCGCGCATCAGCATCAGGCCGGCGACGACGAACGCGAAGCCGGCGCCGATCAGGTATCGCGTCGGCACCTTGGTCGTGAGCCGCCCGGCGATCCCGGCCACCAGGAAGATGGCGCCGGTCAGCGGCAGAAAGCGCAGCCCCGCCTCGATCGCCGAGTAGCCGAGCAGGTTCTGGAAGAAGATCACCAGGTAGGTGAGCATCGAGATAATCGAGGCGGAGACCGCCCATGCGGCCACAAGGCCGCCGTTGAAGGCCGGCACCCGCAGCAGCTTGAGGTCGAGCATGGGGTTGCGCATCCGCAGCTCGATCACGATGAACGCCGTCATCAGCACCACGGCGGCCGCGAGCGAACCGAGCACCTGCGCCGACCCCCAGCCGCTGGCCTGGCTGCGGATCAGGCCGAACACCAGCCCCGCCAGCGCGAGGCTGAAGGTCAGGAAGCCGGCCACGTCCGGACGCGGCGCGTGCGCGAGCTTGGACTCGTCGACGCGCAGCAACGTCACGGCCAGGGCGAAGATGCCGATCGGCAGGTTCACGAAGAAGATCCAGCGCCAGTTGAGCCCGCTCGTGATCGCCCCGCCGAGCACCGGGCCGATCGCCACTGCGATGCCGGTAATCGCTCCGAACACCGCGAACGGGATCCCGCGCTCCTTCGGCGGGAACGCCTGCGCGAGCAGGGCCAGGGCGGTGGCGAACATGATCGCGCCGCCGATCCCCTGCAGAGCGCGTGAAAGCGACAGGAAGGTCGAGCTCTGGGCCACGCCGCAAAGGACCGAACCGAGCGTGAAGACGACGATCCCGGTTGCGAACACACGCCGTCGACCGGCCAGATCCGCCACCGACCCGGCGGTCAGCAGCAGCGCCGCGAGTGTCAGCGCGTAGGCGTCGATCACCCACTGCAGATCCGAGAGATTGGCGCTGAAGGCGCGTTCGATCTGAGGCAGCGCCACGTTCACGATCGTGACGTCGAGCAGCAGCATGAATACGCCTGTGCAGACCGCGATCAGTGTCCACCACTTACGAGCCATGGTCATCTCGCCTCCTGACGAATTACTGAGTGCGCACTCAAGATATCATGATTCCTGAGCTTCGGCTCAAGAAATTCTCCACGCTCCGATAGGCTCCAATACTCTGAAATGACGGTGGCCCGCAATGACCGCAACTGACGAACCGCCACGCCGCCGCGGCCGGCCTCCCTCGGGCGGGCGCGAGGCGATCCTCGACGCGACCCTCGCGGTGCTCCGCGAGGACGGCATCGCGAACCTGACCAGCCGCGCCGTGGCCGCCCGGGCCGGCGTCTCCGATGCCAGCGTGTACTACCACTTCCGGGACCGGGCAGGACTGCTGCAGGCCGTGTTCGAGCACGGCATGAAGCCGCTTATGTTCATGTCCGGGCTCGACCCCGAGCAGCTGGACCCGCCGACCGTGATCCGCGGCGCCTGCGCGGCGCTGGAGCAGTTCTT
>Ga0123355_10012248_pt1 | contig 13278 bp, 8 predicted proteins | sample TergutEmb28metaG_3_FD_89872 | JGI IMG/M metagenome (GOLD analysis project Ga0123355, IMG submission 89872) | Embiratermes neotenicus P1 segment gut microbial communities from Petit-Saut dam, French Guiana - Emb289 P1 | ecosystem: Host-associated > Arthropoda: Insects > Digestive system > Gut ... | reverse complement strand
ATTTTTTGTGTGGGGATAAATAGTTTATGTAGGGAGTTTATGTGGTGTTGGTGGGGGTAGAGGTGTGGATGGTGTTGTGGTGGGTGAGGGGGGGGAGGAGAGGGGGTAGAATACCGGACCCGAGTGATAACTGGTATTTCCTAAATTTTGGGATAGCGTAGTCAGTGTATTGACTAAGCAGTGGGCAGGGCATCGGACGAATCGCATGTCGGTTTTCGGCAGGGACAAGAGGGTTGTGTTGCTCAAAGCGCCTAGACAGGCTCCGGGCCCTACCCAGCCCCTGTTCAATGGGTACTGGCTGCTCTTTCCCAAGGGCGCAAGTTGGTTGGGGTGTCAACGCCGACCATCGTGTGGGAGAGTAGATCTGTGCCTCTATTGGCCCGTGTACAGGCACAGCTTTTTTTTTTCTTTTTTTTCCTGTTTTGCCCTTAACCACTGACAGTTTCAGAGATTTATTTGCGCCAAGTATGTACATGAAAGCATGTTGTGCATATTCCGGTACCCCAGCTTGCTTTTTTTTCTAAGACTTCTCGAACATATGTGAACAGCATTTTGTGAAAGCATGCGCCGAATAGTGTATTGTGAATTTAATTTTTGCTGGACCCAGTGCAAGCTTATAAACAGTACAGTCCCCTTTATCGAACATAAGACTGTTACAGTGATTGTTGATACATTGTAAAAGCTATATTGCGATGTCGTGAATATTTAACCATATGAAAGAAAATATTGTTTTTTGTGCAAATTTCAGTCCGTAATGTGGTTGACTTTGCAGCAGGAGATTTGTTGTCTGAGACAAGAATTTTGTGTCCGCAATGGATGAACGTTAAGGTGAAACCAACGTAAATCACTAACCGATATTGTATCCGTTGAAAATGAAAACTGAGGCAAATCGGGCAAGTGTAGTGGCCAAGGAGGTATGCGAAGTCTGAAAACCCACGTCGAGAACACACCCAACCCTTGCGTGATATCAGGCTTCCGCCGCGAATAGCCGAGAACTGCGCTCTTGTGGGTTATTCTTGAGCACTGAAGGTGGGACCCATAGGTGGTCCCGAAACATCGGCAAGAAATTACCAGTATTCGCTGCGTAATAACCTAGAAGAGCCCAGTTCTCACACCCAACCCTTGTTTTGCGCCCTAGTTGCACTCCTGAAAAAGTGGGGGTAAATCATATTCCCATCAGAAGTAAGGTGTTAGTGTTATAAAACGTAGCTGTCTAGAGGGCGCTACACCAAGAGAGAGCGCATATTATGAAGTGGTGTAATTTGGAAAGGGACGTTAAAGCAGAATGGCCTGAAACAAGGGCTGGGTGTAAGTGTGTGCACCTTTTCACTTGTGTTGCAGGTGCAGTGAGCAAGCGAGAGGGGAGAGACTGTAGTGCACCGAGCGGTAACCGGTCGGTAGTTCTTGAATTTAGTTTGCTGCTAGCTGATTACGAATGTCATTTCACCTAACAGGTTGGCGTAGAGTTAACGCCCTGGACATGTACTGGGAGGTGTTCGAATAACTAACACGACACGACCTATCGCGACGTGGTTCATGGTTGTTCTCGGTAGCTCCAGACATGCCCAATAGTACGTTTGTGTTGTCACGACCACTTCCATCCAGATCGGTCATCCCACGTTTTGACTTTATATAGAGCTTAGTCTTTCATACTGACATAATCACTGTGATACCCTTCGTTTAGTGGGCCGGGTAGCTCAGTCGGTATAGCGACTGACTACGGGCTGGACGGTCCGGAATCGAATCCCGGTGGGGACGAGATTTTCCGCCCGTCTAGACCGGCCCTGGGGCTCACCCAGCCTCCTGTAGAATGGGTACCGGGTCTTTCCCGGGGGTAAAGTGCGGCCGGGGCGTGCTACTGATCACTCACCCCCTTCTAGTGCCGCGGTCATGGAAGAGTAGAGCTATACCTCTACCCACCCTCTGGGCCACACCGGGCCTGTAACGGGAACACTTTACCTTTTACCCTTCGTTTAGTAACCCACAAACATGAAAAACTGTCATTTTTGGCGTATTTTACGCCAATGAATTTGACGAAAAAAAAAATGCTTAAATTAGATTGTCATGTCTTTTGACCTCCTTTTCGTGTGGTGAACCAATAAGAAAACTTTCCTGCAGAAGTGCATTTGAAGTGTCTCGGCCATTGAAACTGTCTCGTATTTGAAAATCCCAAAGAACTTTTCTGTTGTTCATTAAATATTCATCGGCTTGAATGCAGTTTCAAACAAGTGTTAGCGACCTTGACACGAAATGTTCATCTTATGACATGCTATTTGCTGTGCTTTGACGAACATTAGTGAACTTTTATTTCGGAATAAAGAACACTTGTGGACGCAGTAATCTTGACGCGCGTGCCGTCGTCATGTGGATCGTGAACGTCCGCAAATAAAGTGATTAGCCAAGAGCGATATATATATATTGTCTTAAAAAGATCTAAAAGTTTTAAACTTGGTTACGCTGTATTGTGTCGATTTAAGACTAATATAAATTAAGTGTTATGAGCGGCAGTTGAATCGACACATATCCGACATCTTGAGGGTTGTTTGACCGTGCATCTTCCTCATGAAATAAAGTGAAATGCCAACTTGGTGCAACTAGGTAATTTTATTGATGTATTCTTAGCGCGACATGTTTCGGCATCATAACGCCCATCATCAGGAGCATTAGACGTTGAGTTGTAGCATATGGTTTTCTGCACCGAGTTTTTGGATGGGTGGTGGTCTTGAGAGCCGCTGCGTAGGGCGTGTTTACGGTGCGGATGGTGCCGTGCACCATCCGCACCTTACACACGACCCAGTAGGCGATTAGCCGTAGACACATGCCTCAGACCGCAGGGCCACTGGAACAAAGACCGATAATAATAAGAGTAATATGCTGTACCTGCTTTTTGTCTCACACGGGTTAAAGGTGTTGTGACAGCAGTAGTCCTTAGTTTGAACATGTAAATTTATTCCTTCAGCCAAGGTTCCAAACCCGTTGGCGTAAATTCACCCCCCGTTGCAGTGTATAAGACACCGCTATGCGTTTCAACCGTTAGAGTGGTTTAACGTGGCGAGGGATGTTGGTTGTTGCTCGTTAGGTTGGTACTACAGATTGTAGCGTGATACTCATGTTTTCTACGCGCATTTTTCGCGATGTTGCATGCGCCTTAGCGAGGACGTATTGGTTGTTAGGTGTTCACATTACATGGAGTCAGTACTTTCTTTCCCAGTGTTAAAATGTTTATGTGCATATCATATCCGGAAATGTTGATGTGAACGAGACCTGTTGTTTTCTAAATAATACAGACACTCCTAGTCAACACAAGTGTTTTTAATAAAAATAATACTTAGTTTTATATACTGCTATATGTTTCGACCCTAATGGTCATAATGAGGCAGGAGTAAATAAAGAGTAAATAGGAAGGAAGACAGAAAGGTACTAGTAAGGGGTTACGTATGGAATACGCTCAGTCAAACACACAATTATTGTTGTGTTTGACTGAGCGTATTCCATACGTAACCCCTTACTATTATAAGAAACACAACGGGGATGACGCACATCAGAACAGAAAGGTACCTTGAATTGCCATTTCTTTGAAACATTTCTTTCTTACGGCTTTATCCGCTACAATTATTCTGGTGTATATAAATTTATCTGACACACCGTAATTGTGTAACGTAAAATCTTTTTGTGTTCATGTATGGTGATAACCCTCAAGGGTCGAAACGGTGTAGCATTTTATAAACATGTCTAGTTTTTGTACCAAAGTATGGTTGTGTGGACAGAAATTGTCTTTATTCTTTAATTTGTGAAGCAAGACGTGATGGCTTCTCTAAAGACTGTTCTTCCGAGTTTGTCAGACGTCCTTATCCTTCCAGTTTCTACGCAGAATATGTAGTTCGATATCGATGTCAAAGTAGAGGTTATATCGGACATATACACGTATACCAAAATGAAATGTGCGATTCACGTGTAACCTTAGCAACACTGGTACCGAATTCAGTCGAAACCCATTCAGTATCTTTCATCGAGAACTGTGGTTTCTCCCCCCCCCCCCGAGTCCAGAGCACACAATAATAGGCAGCTGAGTGTCTTGTAACACAGTCATGCCGTGATCTATTCCTTGGGCCCCTCGTGATTGTGCCTTGCCGAGGGTTACCATGGCGAAGGATGTGCAGGCATGTCACATTTGACTGTCCACATGTGCATCATGGCATACAGTACGTGATTGGCTTTTACCCTCTGTCACGTGTGATACGAAAGTGCGTTTCTGTCCGGTGCTCCCCGATACCCAAAAGATCAGTGTTTTCAGAGGTATAGTACTTTGCAGGAAAAAAATCCCTGTTTATTTACTGTACAAAACAGCTACGTGTTTCGGCTGTACGTGCTGTCAACGAGAGTAAAATGGAAGCATCACTGTTGTGTGGTTTGGGATCTCAGTACCTCACAGATATTCGTATTTAAAAATACATAACACGCATAACGTAGGTAAGTAGCTTTGGGAATAAATATTTTTAGAAAGTCTGTAAAATTAAGAGCGTGAAACACTGATAATATACTGCGTTTTAAATATAAAAATTAGAGATAAAATATAGGCACTTCTGTTGGAGACGGCCTGTGTAACATTGTTTCGTTTTCAGGGATCTTGTGTTGCGACGTGGTATTTCATGACAGGCCGTCTCCACTAGAAGTGTCTGGATTTTGTGTAATGTTTAATGTTTCAAACTCGTTACTATATTATTATTGTTTCAGTGTTCTTAAAACATAATTTGTTAATACCCCCTAAAGTTTTATTCCCAAGGCTACCTACTTGACTGCTTGACCCTTAAATATGGGACCGATATGATGTCCCGAAACATCGGTACGGAATTTACATTCTTCGTTGCGTAAAACCCCAGAAGAGCAGATGTCACGTGTGTGTTATTCATTTTTAGAGAAGAGTATCTGTAAGGTTTTAAGATCTGAAACCACGTCACTGTGAATATTTCCATTTTACTCTTGCAGGCAGCCTGATTATGGTTACATGTATAGCCGAAACATGTAGCTGTTTTGTACTTTAAATAAATGGTTGTGTTTAGACTGAAAAGTACTGTCTGTACCTTCGTTTGTACTGAGAACACAACGGGGATGAATTGCCCTGAAAAAGATGATCGTATTGTTTGAAGGTTCCCAGACAGCGTTGGTTTGGCCTGCTTGTAAGAGTGGCGTTACGATGAAAGCGAGTTTTACATTTTCAGAACCGTGCGTCGTACTATACGTATGTGAGAATTAATGAGAAAAAGGTGTGCATCTAGCTGGTCATTTTCACGTATGAAAATGAGTATGGAACATTGCTGGAATGATACTGACAGGAGAAAACGGAAGTACTCTCTAAGAAACTGTCCGAGTACTACTTTTCCCGCCATAGATCCCCATTGGATTGACCCAGAATCGAACCCGGCCCTTCGCGGTAAGAGGTTGGCCCCTTACCACCAGAATCGTGGCACAACTGGAGCCTGATATTGTCCTAAACAGTATTTAATAATTCACTTCGCGCCTTGCAGAAAATACTGCGCCTGGTTACAATTCCAGATTGTTGACGCTATTTAGAGAAATAGTGTTGTTTACTTCGAGAGTCACGCGAAGCACATAAATACACAGTCTGGTGAAATGCGGGTTTTTTAGTGTTAAAGGGAGGTGGCTTATTTCTGAGGGCATGTGACATTTGCAGGTATTGGTGGAGCGTTGACTCCGCTGTTTTCTCACGCTAGTCATTAATCCCCCAGCGGGCTCCTGTCGCCGGCACGTTGTGCGGGACTGTCGTGGTGTTCGGTCCGCTCATGTCTGCCTGACGGTGGATGACCACATAACGTAATCATATTGTATGACTTGTCACAAACTGGTAAGTGCCGTACCAGGCGGTTTGTCACCGGGTATTCACGGTGGAGACCAGAGTTCAATCCCAAGGCAGTACATGTGGGATTTGTAGGGGACAAAGTAATATTGGGACAGGATTTTCGCCCGGCGCTTCGGTTTTCCCTTGTCATTCTACCAGTGTTTCTCACTCATCTTCATCAGCACGTTGGTCTTACCAGGACAAAGGGTGAATGAAGCCTGGTACACGGCCAGAGGCAGTTCATTTCCGGAAATCGGGGGGCATGGACGAGATACACTTCCACTTTATTTTGTCTTTAAAGGGCTAGTTACGTGGGATACACTTCAGAGCATGTAGAGTAAGTAAGTCTTTATAGCTGTATTGTGCGGTTGAACCCAATAGTTTTCCAGAACGTGTTTGTGTAAGTTAGACGACAGTACAGTATATTATTTCACAAGAATCTCCATTATCTTAAACAAACAGCACGATGGTTATTCAGCTGATAACGGCTAGAATAATGTTCTTGAGCAGTGTTTTCCAGTAAATATTTGCATATTGTTTTTAGTGGTCTTTGACAGGATTTTCGTGGGCTTGACATTGGCCTGCCTGCCGGTTATTTGCAGCGGTTTGTGTCTGTAAGACGCGTGTACCATAATATACGGGATTTGCTGATGTTTTCAGGCAGAACATACCGACTGCCGCGACATGAATAAGCAAAAAAGTAATTAAGGAAACGTAGCTCTTGGCGATGAATTATCAGGGGTGTCCTGGTCGACATTTGACCCCGTGGGGTTCGAACGAGGGCACGGACTTCGCTCGGGTGGCTGGAATGTCAAAGTACGAGGCGCAAAGCACAAACAAGAAGCATATATCGAGTCAACAGTAATCGATATTGTCACGTGATTCTTGTATACGTTGGCCGGCCATTTTGTCGCCCACACGTAACGACGCAATTACTTTCGGTATGTTACGTGGCGCGCTGGAAATATTATTACGGAATTCGACACGTGTATGTACCCCCGGGAAGGAACGCGAAATGTTGGCATTACGTGTTCCGGATTCATTAGATTGTGACGTACAAAATATTATTACATTTTACGATGAGAAACTGTTACATATGTTTGTAAATACATATGCTTGAATGAGGAATGCGTTTAAGGTGCAAAGACGGTCAGAAATATTGGTCCCCGAAAGCAAATCGTAAGATTCGATAAACAAAATTTCTTGGCAATTCTGCCACAGAAGATCCTGATGGAAATCAAGGCAGAAGAAAATTCCAGACAAGTCACTGATGACTGTTACAGGCTCCCAAGACACCTACCTCCCCTCCGTCATTCCACCCCACCATTGCTTGTTAACGAAAAAGTCGTACTTGGTTTCTCGAACCCTGCTCACCATATGGTGTAACGCATGTGGTTTTCTACTTACGCCAGGATACATGGTTGCCGGATCAGATGCACTTTGAGACTTGTAACTGATGTCATGGTCTTACTGAAAACTTCTTCTGCTAAGTAATTTATGCTGTCATATCGTGTGCTGGGATTTGATAATGTAGAAGTAAGATCAAACATTTTGAATAAGTAATGAAGGGTTCATTAATAATTTCGAAGCACTTGAACAAAACAACTCGCCTTCTTCTCTTCCCGTGTACTTGTAATCCGACCGGTATAACAGCGTGCTTGTGCTGGCTGGTTCAATGCGTGTGGTTGTTTCAAAAAGCTGCGCTGTGGCGTAGTAATATCGAGAGTATGTTGGCAGCGCTGATGCCGTAGCCCCCACGTTATACCAGTATCCCCTACAGGCAATGGACTCGTCCCACCGTATTTGTCAGCAAGCGGGGGGACGCTTGAAGGTCAGAGCCAGTCTACAAGTGGTGATGACCGGAGAAGGGCAGGTAGTTAGCGTCGTTGCCTTTGTATGTGTATTTCTTAAATTAAGAATGTAATATTCTAGGGAAGTTCTGTAATTGATGCCCTGAAAAGTAATTTCATCAGATTGATTTACGTATATGAAACAATTGAACACCTGTTCGTGATGCGGTTTTGGAAGTATTTTGTAATGAGTAAAAGTTCAAAGTTATACTGTATTAAGAAAAAAAAAAACAGTGTAAATAAAATATTCCTCGTAGTAAGAAATTGTACAGTGTAAATAAACGCATGTGTAAGGTACAACCGTACACGTATGTCGAAGTATTTTTATTTTGTGATGCGGTAGCGGTGATGGACGTGGAAGCTGTTAATAGAGTTCGGTCTGGACATTGAATGTTGAGACTACGGCTAGATTTTTACCTCAGTTTTCCTTTTGCCCCGTCTGTTCGTACGTAGTTCGGAATGTTGCATGAAATGAATCTCCGTTATTGCTGTAATTCTTCCAGGCACAGCTGTGGGTATGCGCAATTGATGGGGAAGATTGTAAGCGCGGTCACATCCTTGTAGTAAGATTTCTTTGGGTAGCACGGAGCTACCCTGTACAAAGTTTCCGAATCTCGTGTGAAGTTCCTTTCCTTAAGCATAAGAATGGCCGGGTATTTGATAATTTCCACTCACTAATGCTTTCAGATTATGAAGTGCATGAGGCATGCGTTGCAGGTCAAGTTTATGGTGGTTTGTCGATACAACAGTATAACTTTAATAAATGTCCAGTAACTCATTTTTCAGTGCATTGTAAACCGGGGTAAAGTATTTTATTTCGTATGTTGAGTACATAGCGTGCAGGCCAAGCCGTACACTTTTCCCAGTTTTCCAAAATACATTTTTATCTTTAGTATTTAATAGTGGTCGATTTTTTTTTTTTTCGTGTTTTTTTCGGGCATGTAGAAGGAAGTCGGATGTTTCGGTCTTGTTCCGGTGAGCACGGCTGTAACGAGAGGATATTCAGTGGGTCTTCGTATCCGGAAGACCTATATAACTCATGAAAGACTGGAATAGTATTGTAAAGTTAAGGCATTCGTAGAGAAACGTGTGTTGCTCATATTTATTACCAGAGGATGCGTATTTCAGGCTCATGTTTTTGAAACAACGGCTATGTTGCTGAGACTTCACGCATGGTGTTGCACGAAAGTCATTACGATGTGACAACGTTGTTTTGCACAATGGCCGGTCCTTGATCCCGGGCTTTCTTATGTTTCGCATGGTATGTTATGACGTCAGTAGATGCGCCAAAGAGTATTATTCTCTTTTGCGTAGAAGTATGCTGGCATATGCTTACGACGTATCCCATGTGATGCTGTGCGGAAAGTACACGGTTTGGTTTGGTATTGCGTGTTCACCTTTCTCGCGTTTGCTGTAGCTCCGGCTCGCATGTGCGTTGGGTTTGTATATCCCTTCCATGTATTGGCTTTCCACAGCGTTGCCAAGCGTGGAAGGATCGGAGTGGGGGACGGCCTCCTTTGTGATGCCCTGGAGGTGCGGAGTTGTTGCTGTCAGGGGTGTACCGCATGTCGAAGTGAACGTTACGTAATCGTGTCTGTAAGTTGGTTGCTCTATGAAATGTTCATGACGTCTTAAACATTGAGTGCGACAGTATGTTAAACCTTTGCATATTTGCATTTTATACCGAATTACGACATCGTGTCGGAATTCATAACGACGGCGGTGAACCAATGCTGATTACAGCTGTATATTTGGAAGACAATAGACCAAAAATATACCAGAATTTTAATTTGCGATTAACTGAACAAACCATGAAACATTCGTAGAATTATGTGTTCTGAAGGGTTGTCAGCCTTGTCGCAGTGTCTCATATCAGGTCCCTTGCATAATACCTTGTGTGTTTAATATTAATTTCTGTACTGCGCCCTCAAATATCCAGCTGTTCTGTGTAGTGATGTAGATGTACTTAAATGAAGTTGTTTCCTGTATGCGTACCTCATCGCTGGCGATCACGGCGTGTTTTTATGTGGGTATCAGGGTGAAACGAACGTCATTCGGTTCATTTTTGGCACATTCACTGCAAATAAGCGGCCTGTTAGCTTGGCAGTGTTTGTATGTTTTTTAACAACTGCCGAGCGAGTCCTTACCGACATTGACAAGTTTTACGACAGAATTTCGACACGTACCAGTATCTATTGAAACAGAACAGCTTGTACTGGACTCCACTTAGAGACTGTCACACGTCTCTGCTCGCGTTGTTAAGGTGACTGGATAAATACGAAACTGGACATAAAGTATTTCGAGGAGAACATACAGAGAAAGACTAACACCGCGTATGCACGATAGGGTTATAGCTCTTACGTAAGTGATACGTTTTTCGAGATAGCCAGGATTATTACGCTGTGCGTATGGCCTACATTGTCCAACTTGTTACGTAATGCGCGTTCATTTGAGAGATCAGTTGCAAGATAAACATTCATGGTTTTATCGGGAGGGTTTGTGTAGATTAGTTTTATTTGCTTATCCGTGACTCGCTTATGACGCAGGCTTTGCTGAAACTCGAGGCAAGTCGCAGTATACGGGGGAGGTTTGTTGATGTATAACCTAATTTGACGCACATATCTTCAGCCAGGTACACGTCAAAAGCAGGGAGATGAAAATTTTTAGAAATATACGTTAGCGTTATTACTTTTACGCGCAATGTGTATTAGAAATAACACTTTATTTTACAAAAAAACAAATATCGAAGACAATTTATGGGCCATATATAAATGGCACTTCCACCCTATTTGTGATCGTAAAGGAGTTAGTGCAAACACGGAAGGACAGTATGGTATAACTCTCACATTGAATGAACTGAAAAAGAGGCCAGCTGGCTGTTTTGTTTGCGGAGGTGAGCATACACATACAGAGCGTATTTTTTGGTCCCAAGCTCTTTGTTACGGAAGGATGCCAAACGCATTGTTAGAACTGGTTACTTACAAAGACGTAACGTAAATCCGTAGGATTACGAGGGCACGTATTGTGGCAATAGAACTGGCGCTAGTGCCTGCAGATGTATCTTGAGGTGCCGTCAGGAGGGATTGTAATTACGAAACGTTAGCGTGTACTGAAGACACGTACAGATAGAGACTTACTTGTATGCAGTAGAAGTACCGTTTTGTTACTAATGCTGCCAGTTGGCACCGCTCTGTTTGCCTACACCTTATCAGCAGGTTTCTTCAAGGATGAATTATACTTAATGTTCTGGTTTTGCTAATGTAAGTCCGTGCATCAACTTTGTACACATTGAGTATATTGGTACCGTGCGGGGTTTGTGTGTGTCTTGAGGGGGGGGGATCAGGTGTTTTGTTGTAAATGTGTAGGTCGGTTGCCCTTAACAACAGTATTCGTGATTTTTCGTAGTGCCTCCTCACAAATAATTTGGTTGTACCCAGTTGTTTTCGTGTTACTCGTTCTCTGTCTTCCTGTCAGTCGGAAATGATCGTATGCCGCTTGGTAAATGTAATATTCTCACTTTACTACGTAGCCGCATACGACCACAACGTGCAGGTACGCCGCTGTACATCATACGTAATATTATTTACTGAATAGGAATAGTGAATTGGCATTATACAGGGCGTTCAATTGAATTACCGAACCCAGACTCGCGGAGAACCTAAAGTTCCTTATATTTCTGCATGTAATACATGTATCGAGAAGAAAGGGGTGTGCGAGGAATGTAGCACGCATGGGGGAGAGGAGAGGTGTGTCCAGGATTTTGGTGGGGAAACATGAGGGAAAGAACCACTTGGAAGATCCAGGCGTAGATGGGGGCATGGACTGGATTGATCTGGCTCAGGATAGGGACAGATGGCTGGCTGTTGAAAACGCGATTATGAACCTTTGTTTTCCATAAAATACGGGTAATTTCTCGACTAGCTCAGAACCGGTTAGCTTCTCAAGAAGGATACTGCCTCATAGATTAAGTGAGTAATACATATATAATGCAATTTAGCCGCATGTTAGTGTATGTGTAGGAACTGAAACTGTCGCTTTACTGTGACACTTCTCATGCGATTTCTTATTTATACAGGGTTTTAAAGTGAAAATTCGCTGTAATGAACTACTGCATACTCACGGACAAAAGAAACTGACGTTACAGTGCGCTTCACAGTCTAGTCTGTCGCACAGCAGTTTAAACTGTCCTGTGCATTTTAAGATAAAGCAGTCTAACCGTACGCGCGACCATAATACTGGCGGCCGTTGTATCCAGCGTGCAGGGTCGGCAGTTTGATATATATGATATGATATATATTTGTTAACTGCAATTGGGTTGACACCCGGTGGCAGTAGTTCAGTACACATTTACCCACAAACAATACATTGAACAACACAATTAACAACATTGGTTGGAAGGCTTTCTGGGATTCGAACCCAGAGTAGTCAAACTAATTGGGAAGAGAGCGGGCCGTCCCCAGTCTTCGCGAGTTATACCCTTGCATGTGCCTTACAACTGAGGAAGAAGTACGGGAAAACCTCAGTCAGGGTAGCCGAAGAGTGCCAGTTGGCACGACGAAAACAGAATATACAGAACAGACAGGAACTTCAAACATCATTGAATGATATGTTCGTCGTGTGTCAAGCATGTGTAAGAGTTCAAGGAGGTTATTTCCAACACTTTCTAAAGCGCGTGGTAAGTTGTATTGTATATTATGTGCATTGTATGAGGAAATGCGATTGTTAGCTTACTGTGTATCTGGGATCAGTTTTCATTTGATCTCCATGTAGTTATATGCAGTTTGTATTTACTTGTGTTAATGAAACGTATTGGCAAGTGGTTTGACCTAACGATTCGTATTCCCCACAACGCAGGTTTAAATGCTTGTTGCATGTGTTGCATGGTTTCTGTCGTTTCCTCTAGCCACATGCCGAATGGTACACTCAATCGAACAAAAATCCATCGCGCTAAAATTTTCTAAGTCCCGAACTGGAAGTCACGTGACGTACAGTTGCCAGTTGGAATTGGCCGAGACAATATCCTTCCACAGCTTCAGTTCTGATTAATTCTGTCATTCGGCATTGTAGACACAATCGTACAAATTTAAAGCGGCGCTAAATGAATCGTGGAATGGTTTTTTTAATCCAATGCCCCACGTGTCCTTTACGAACTTCGTGGTCTTCCCTCCTGGGCGTGGCAGAAGTGTAACCGACTTCTGAGGTTGGGACGCCTATGAGGCGCGGTTATGTTGTCCCGATGATGTGAGTGGTGATATAGGAGGATGTAGTGCCAGGAGGGCCCTTAAACCTAATTTCTACTAACCTACCCAGACCATTGTCACCGCGGGAATCCTCCTCTTCAGGGAAAATTCCCACGGTAGAACCGGGAATCGAACCCGGGACCTCATGATTAGTAGTCAGAGACACTGACCACTAGACCACGAGGCTGGTCTGAATCGTGGAATGTAAAACCAGATATTTGTATGACTTGGGCGGGGGGGGGGGGGGGGGGAGGAAAAAAATAAAAAGTGCTCTGTTATCTTCTATGGACGCTCAAATAAAATATTAAAAAAAAATACTGGTGCTTTTTCT
>Ga0123355_10012246_pt1 | contig 13280 bp, 10 predicted proteins | sample TergutEmb28metaG_3_FD_89872 | JGI IMG/M metagenome (GOLD analysis project Ga0123355, IMG submission 89872) | Embiratermes neotenicus P1 segment gut microbial communities from Petit-Saut dam, French Guiana - Emb289 P1 | ecosystem: Host-associated > Arthropoda: Insects > Digestive system > Gut ... | reverse complement strand
TTTTTAACTATTTTACCAAACTCGTCCGCGGGCATCCACATATACTTTTCGAAGATTTGCATCTTCTTCAGCATAAAAATAATCTTGAAGATTAATTACAGGACAAATATGGGCGGGAATTAACTTTAAGATATCGCCAACCCTAAGTCCTGTTTCTCCTCCATTTGAAGCACGAATCATTCCATGTTCTTCGTTTAATCTATCCAGAGTCAAATTATCGCGCCCAACAATATAGGCAAACCCGGGCAAAGGGAGTGGCGGCACGTGAAGCCGTACATCTGCCGCAAGCGTTTTAACGCCTGCATCAATAACAGCATGTGTTTGAGTTGGTGTGCTAACCACTGTGGCCAATACATGAGCGGCGATATCATTTTCTTCGCATACACCTTGTAGCCAAGTATTCCAATCGTGAAACACATAAGTACCCGGGCGGATTTCATTAACAAGACCCGTTTTGGCAACAGATAACCCTGTAGGCGTAGACCCCGCACTAATATCACAAATATTAAGGCCAATGTTGCGCAAGGCGTCTACTGAAGCTTTTATCCGTTGGCCCTCTTCTTGGCCGGCCGCTTGTACATCTGTCGTTGTCTCGTTTTTATACAGCAAGCTTTTGAATGTATATATGCCTGTAAAATCTATACCTGGCAAGCCCCGAATCTCCGCACCAATGGCACACAATTTGTCATGAACTACCCCGGTTCGTTTCAAACCTGTATCTACTTCAATACGCACTTCAAATTTGGTGCCTTCCCGTACTGCAAAACGAGATAAAGCCCGCGCACCTTCTATACTATCTACTGCAACGATAAGCCGGTTTATCTGCTTTTGTATGGATAAAGCCCGCCTTAATTTATTTTCACCTATAAGCGGATATGCGATAAAAATATCATTAATTCCGCCCTCTGCAAAAACCTCCGCTTCAGAAGTTTTTGCGCAAGTAATTCCTACCGCACCTTCAGCCAGTTGCATCTTTGCTATTTCAACAGATTTATGAGTTTTTATATGGGGACGCAAAACGCAATTGAAATTATTTGCAGCCTCTTGCATTTTTCTGATGTTTTCACGCATCTTTTCCCAATTGACTACAGTGCATGGTGTGTCTATACTTTTCATTATAACCTCCTTGGGTTAAGCATAAATAATTGTTTATGCTGTAGGCGGTACAGAATAAATTGTGTTAATATTTTATCCTAGAAGTGTATTGCACACAACATTTCATTGCAATAAGAATTTTTCATAGAAATCAACTTGTCTTTTGTTCATTTGCATGGCAGCAATATTGCTGGTTAAGAAATGGGAGCGCAAAAGGGTAGAGTGAACGGTGCTGAATATTCTTGTTGAAGCATTTTGCTGGACATACTATAATTATGTGAAAGCAATTTTCACAAAAAAATTTTTGAACGAGGTGCGCAATGAGTTCCTACACATTCAATCTCCAGCATCCAGAACCATTTTCATTGATTCATCCGCTATGAATGTGTGTTTGACATAAGTGGAAAGCGAGCCTGTTGGCCCCAGATTGTAAATAAGGAGGATAAATTAATGTACATTATTATCACAGCAAGCCCAAATACAGGTGGACTTACATCTGCCTGTGGGAAAGCCGCTTATGACGGCGTAACCAGCGCAGGCGGCAGCGCCGAAATCATCGACATCTACGCAGAAAAGTTAAAACCATGCATCGTTTGTGGCACCAGCAAGGATGTTTTTGGTGGTGTCGATAAGGGCTGGGGTACTTGTTTTGGCAAGGCGGTTTGCGTCATTAACGATATTATGGCGGATTTGCAAGTAAAAATCCGTGCAGCAAAGGGGCTTATACTGATTACACCCGTTTATTTCGGTCAGCCTAGCGAACCGATGCAATACTTTTTAGACCGTTTCCGCCGGTTGGAAGTTTTTAATGAAGAAAAAGGCAGTGCCGCAAAAAATAAACCGCTTGATATGATTGCTGCCGCAGGGGGAAGCGGCAACGGGACAGTACCATGCCTTATGGAAATGGAAAATTGGTGCCGTCAAGTACAAGCCATACCCAAAGAGCGCATTGGTATCACCAGATATAACAGAGAAATTATGTTGCAAGAAATAACCGCTTCAGCAGCCCGCATGGTAGAAGGTGATTTTTTCGGTGTTTGGCTGACTCAGAGTGAATAGTTTTATCATTTTAGTTCATATATACTTGCAATCGGAGCGTGTTTTATTTTGGATAGTTTCCGTTATTTGATATCGGCCCATAACGATAACCTAGCTGCTGGCGGAAAGGGCCGCCCGCGTTTTTTTGTGCGCACTTACGGTTGCCAAATGAACAGCCGCGATTCCGAAAAATTGGCGGCACTGCTTTCCCAATTAGGCTATGACACCGCGGCAAGCCAAGACGATGCCGACCTGGTTTTATACAATACCTGCTGTGTACGGGAAAGCGCCGAGGACAGAATCTTTGGCAACTTAGGCCGCTTAAAACGCGCAAAGGTGGATAAACCGGGGCTAATCGTTGGCGTATGCGGCTGCATGACACAACAGCCGGAAGTTGCCGAAAAAATAAGACAAAAGCATCCCTATATTAATTTAGTTTTTGGCACATCAAACCGCCACCGCTTGCCAGAATTTCTTTGGCGTGCCATTGAAACAGGCAAGCAGGTTATTGATATTTCCGAAGACGACGGCCTGCCAGAGCTTACGGACATACCTGTTACAAACCGTGAATATCCGCACAAGGCCGGGGTTAATATTATGTACGGCTGCGATAATTTTTGCTCGTATTGCATTGTGCCCTATGTGCGCGGGCGCGAAAAAAGCCGCCCCATAGAGGATATTTTGCGAGAAGTGCAAGCACTTGCCGATGATGGCGTAAAAGAAATAATGCTGCTTGGGCAAAACGTGAATTCCTATAACGGCAACGCCACTTTCGCAGAATTATTGCGTCAGGTTAGCGATGTTAACGGAATAGAACGCATACGCTTTATGACCTCACACCCGAAAGATTTTTCCGACGATTTAATAAAAGCTATGGCTGATGTGCCAAAAGTGTGCCAAAGCGTTCATTTGCCCATTCAATCCGGCAGCACGCGCATACTTTTAGACATGAATCGCAAATATACCCAGGCGGATTATCTGGGGCTGGTTGAACGCTTGCGCGCTGCTATTCCCGGCTTAGCAATTTCTACAGACATCATCGTGGGTTACCCGGGCGAAACAGAAGAAGACTTTGAAGCCACGCTGGAAGTTGTGCGCCGCGTACGTTTTTCTACTGCGTTTACATTTATATATTCAAAGCGCAGCGGCACACCGGCCGCACAACGCACAGATATCATACCGCCCAAAGTGGCATCCGAACGTTACGACCGCTTGGTTGCGGAACTCTCCCCGATCCTGCTGGAAATAAACCAAGCAAAAATCGGACAAACATTTGATACAATCGTAGAAGAAGTAACCGCCAACGACTACAAAGGCCGCACAGATGACCACTCCCTTGTGCATTTCACATCTGAAACCGCATTGCAGCCGGGCGATATCGTGCCGGTGTGCATTACCCATGCAAAAACATTCTACTTAAGTGGCTGCCATTAAGCGGCTGTGTAGCCAATTCAACTGATCCGATTTTCGGATCCGTTGAAAATACAAATTCACACTTATCAAGGAGGCCAAAATGTCCAAACCATACAAACTCACCCCCATGATGGAGCAATACATGTCTATAAAAGCCCAGCACAAAAACGATATTCTCATGTTCCGCATGGGCGATTTTTTCGAGATTTTTTTCGAGGACGCAAAACTTGCCGCCAAGGAGCTTAACATTGCCCTAACCGGCAGGGACTGCGGTATGGCAGAACGCGCACCAATGTGCGGTGTTCCGGCGCATTCGGCAGATGGATATATTGCAAAATTGGTGGCAAAAGGTCATCGCGTTGCCCTATGCGAGCAAGTGGAAGATCCAAAGCAGGCAAAAGGGCTTGTTGCCCGCGAAGTAGTACGCGTTTTTACCCCCGGTACAATGACGGACGGGGATTATTTAGACGCCCACCGTCACAACTACATTGTTGCCATACATAGCGACAAACTGCATTTGAGCCTTGCTGTAGCAGACATTACCACGGGGCTTTTTATGGCAACCGCCGTGCCTGTAGGCGAGGAGCAAAAACTCCTTGACGAAGCCGTCCGCCTTGCACCGGCAGAACTGCTGCTGCCCGACGATTTCAAACTTACCCGTATTGTAGAAAGTGTTGTGGGCGTAAAAGCCACCCCTGTTCCAATGTGGACTTTCCACGGTAAAAACGCCTACAAATGCCTAACCAACCATTTTGGCACATTAAACTTGGAAGGCTTTGGGCTTAGGGAAGGCGCACCAGAGGTTTCTGCGGCGGGCGCGTTGCTGGCGTACTTAATGGAAACGCAACGAAAGGCCATTTCGCAAATTACCGTCTTAAAAAAATATTCTCAGCAATCGCATATGATATTAGACGGCGCAAGCCGCCGCAACTTAGAGCTGACATCTTCCACAAGAGACCGCACAAAAAAAGGCTCCCTTTTGTGGGTGCTGGACCGTACCAAAACCGCTATGGGCGCAAGATTACTGCGCGATTGGGTAGAATGCCCGCTGGCAACACGCGACGCAATATGTAAGCGGCTGGACGCGGTAGCCGAATGGGTTCAAATGCCCATAGAGCGCGAAGAATTGCGCGAGCATCTAAACAGCATTCACGACTTAGAACGCGTTATGTCAAGGCTTACAACACGCTCGGCCAGCGCGCGGGATTTGGTGACGCTTAAATCCTCGTTGGAAACTTTGCCCCACGTAGAAACGCTGCTTAGAAATGTAGAAGCACCAGTGAATGCGGAAATTCGCCAGACCTACGACGATTTATCCGACATCCACGCCGCCATAAGCAGCGCCATCATAGATACGCCCCCCATATCCGTACGCGAAGGCGGCATGATCCGCCAAGGCTTTAACAGCGAACTTGATAAGCTTTTAGACATTAAAGAAAACGCCCAAAGCTACCTTGCAGAGCTTGAAGCCCGCGAAAAACAGGAAACCGGCATCGCCAACCTAAAAGTGCGGTACAATCGCGTTTTTGGCTACTATATAGAAGTAACCGCATCGCACTTGTCCAAAGTGCCGGAGCGGTACATTCGCAAGCAAACATTGGCCAATTGCGAACGTTTTTTTACAGAGGAGCTTAAATCCCTGGAAGAAACCCTTCTGGGCGCGGATGAAAAAATATTCGCGTTAGAATTTGAGCTTTTTGATACGCTGCGCCGCTCTATTGTAGAGCAAGTTGCACGCATACAATTTGCGGCTCATGCGCTATCCACGCTGGATGCCCTGCAATCTTTGGCTGATGTAGCGGACAGAAACCGCTATGTAAAACCTGCAATAAATGAAGGAACGCGCATATTTATAAAAGAAGGGCGTCACCCTGTAGTGGAATCCCTTGTTGGGCACAACTTTGTCCCCAACGATACGGAAATGGACTCAAACGCCGCAAACGGGCGGCTGGCAGTGATTACCGGGCCCAATATGGCAGGTAAGTCTACTTATATGCGGCAGGTGGCGCTTATTGTGTTGATGGCGCAAATAGGCTCTTTTGTACCTGCGGATGCGGCTGAAATTGGCATTGCAGACCGTATATTTACCCGCGTTGGCGCGTCTGACGACCTTGCCACGGGGCAAAGTACTTTTATGGTAGAAATGACGGAAGTCGCGAACATTCTAAACAACGCCACGCCAAACAGCCTTGTGTTGCTGGACGAAATTGGGCGGGGAACCAGCACATTCGACGGGCTTTCTATTGCGTGGGCGGTGCTGGAACATATCGCTTCAAAAATAGGCGCAAAAACGCTATTTGCCACCCATTATCACGAGCTTACGCAACTGGAGGGCAAAATAGACGGCGTTGCAAACTACTGCTTCACTGCCAAAGAAGACGGCAAAGATATCGTATTTTTGCGCAAGCTGATACACGGCGCGGCGGGGCAAAGTTACGGCGTTCATGTAGCAAGGCTGGCGGGGCTTCCGCCTGCTGTGCTAAAGCGCGCCACGGCCTTGCTGAACGCACTAAACACAACGGATATCACACAAAATGTATCTATTTTGCCATCTGTTTCCGTCGCAAGCATAAAGGCCGCGGATTTGCCAACCATTGCGGAAGCCGCCGCCATAGAAAGCCCGGAAGCAGAAGCCGGACGCAACCTTATAGACGCCATTTCCGCCATGGAAATAGAAAAAATGACACCGATTGAAGCCATGCTGGCACTTGAGAAATTGAAGGAGTTTGTGAGCATGATATGAAAATAGTCGTTCAAAAATTCGGAGGGTCCTCTGTAGCCAATGCAGAGCGCATCATGAGCGTTGCCCGCCGTATCGTCAAAACGTACCAGGCTGGTAACAGCGTTGTGGTGGTGCTTTCTGCCCAAGGCAACACAACCGACCGCCTTTATGAAAAAGCCCGCGAGGTAAACCCAAATGCCAGCAAGCGGGAACTGGATATGCTCCTTTGCACGGGCGAGCAGCAATCTGTGGCGCTTATGGCAATGGCCATACACGCGCTGGGGTACAACGCCATTTCGCTTAACGCCGTGCAAGTTGGCATACACGCGACAGAAACCCACGGCAACGCCCACATCGAAAATATTGAAACAGCCCGCATTATGGCAGAGCTTACACGCAATAACATTGTGCTTGTGGCGGGCTTCCAAGGCGTTAACCATTTTAACGACCTTGCAACCCTTGGGCGCGGCGCTTCAGACACCACTGCCGTAGCACTTGCGGCGGTTCTTAAAGCCCGCGTATGCGAAATTTATTCCGATGTAGACGGTATTTACACCGTAGACCCGCGGATTGTACCCACTGCAAAAAAATTGGCCCACCTAGGCTACGACGACATGCTGGAACTGGCATTTGCCGGCGTACAAATGCTGCATGGGCGCGCCGTAGAAATGGCAAAGCGCTACAACGTACACATCGTGGTACGCTCCAGCATGACAGACGGCACCGGCACATGGATTAAGGAGGACGCAGAAGTGGAACAGCTTTCCGTAAGCGGCATTGCGATAGACAGAAACGTAGCGCGGGTAACCTTAAGCGGGCTTGCAGATGAACCCGGCACGGCATTTCAAATATTTTCAATTTTGGCGAAAGCGCAAGTTTCTGTAGATATTATCCTTAGATCCATAGGGCAAAACACCACCTGCGACATTAGCTTTACCGTCCAGCGGGAGGACCTTTCCGCCGCAGAAAACCTGCTTGCCGCGCACAAAGATGACATAGGCTACAAAGCCATGGAAACAGACGAAAGCTTAGCAAAACTGTCTGTGGTTGGCGCAGGGATGGCCACCAACAGCGGCGTAGCGGCTGCGATGTTTGAAGCGTTATACGATAGCGGCGTAAACATACACATGATATCCACATCTGAAATAAAAATCGCGATACTTGTGGACGAGCGGCAGATATCCAAAGCCGCCAAAGCCGTTCATGATAAATTTGACCATATATTTAGGGGGAGAAGTGAGTGACTAGACCATTCACATGCGCCATTGTCGGTGCTTCCGGCATGGTTGGCGGCATGTTTATAAAAATTTTCGAAGAACGCGCGCTCCCCGTCTCCAAGCTGTATCTGTTTGCGTCCGCGCGTTCCGCAGGGCAAATATTAAAGTTTAACGGGAAAGATGTAGTAATAGAAGCATTGACTCCAGAGGTATTCGACCGCGGCATCGACTTCGCACTTTTTGGTGTAGAGGGCGATATAAGCAAAACGTATGCGCCTATAGCCGCCAAAGCCGGTTGCATCGTGGTAGACAATTCTTCTGCGTGGCGCATGGCAGACAATGTTCCACTTGTTGTGCCGGAAGTAAACAGCGGTGACCTTGCTGCCCATAAGGGCATTATCGCCAACCCCAACTGCTGTGCCGCCCCTGCGGTTGTTGCGCTAAAGCCGCTCATGGACGCGTATGGGCTGGAACGCGTGGTCATATCCACTTACCAGTCCGTATCCGGTGCAGGCGTTGGCGGAATGAACGACCTGGAGAAAACACTGCAAGGGGAAGCACCGCAGCATTTTCCATATGTAATAGCAGGTAACCTAATCCCCCATATAGACTCATTCCATGAAGACGGATACACCAGCGAAGAAAAAAAGCTGATGGCGGAAATCCGTAAAATACTCCACTGCCCTACCCTGCCGCTTACCGCAACCACCGTGCGCGTTCCCGTTGAATTTGGGCATAGCCTGTCTATGAACGTCACTTTGGAAAATGATTTTGAGCTTGAAACCATACGCACATTGCTTGAAAAATCACCAGGCATAATCCTTCAAGATGATACGGCAAGCAACCTATACCCCATGCCGCTGCACGTCGCAGGTACAGATGCCGTATACATCGGGCGCATCCGCCGCGATGACAGCTACCCGAACAGCCTAAACTTATGGGTAGTGGCGGACAATACCCGCAAAGGAGCGGCAACAAATGCGGTGCAAATTGTTGAGGCGTTGCTAGTTGACTAGGGCGTGTTCTCACTATAAGAATGCACATCTTTGCGGCTGACCTAGATAAACAAAGGCCTGTTCGCTTTTATATTTCAACAATAAATTACACAAATTTCCAAAATGGACAATTTAGGAGCAACCGATTATTAGCGGTTTTTCAGCTAAACAATTGCTCCATTTTTTTTGGGTCACTCTCACATTTTCAATTTTGCTAATGCTGAAGATTTTGTTGCATATCTCCCATTATATACGGGATGGGCATTTTGGAGACACGGTAGAACATTTGCTTTTCCAAGTAGAGGGTTCGTTGATGATGAAAACTTTCATTTCAACAACCTCCTTGTGATTATTGCATAAACTATTCTATGAGTTGTTTCTCAAGCTCAATCACCACGTCGCACTTTTTCTCAAGTGTTTCATTATGGGTAAATCACGATGATTTTTTCATTCTTTATCTGATGCAGATACTCGATAAACTTCTTAATACTGATTTCATCTAAGGCTGAACGGGGTTCATCGAAAAGCATAACAACTGGATTCTTACATAACACCTTCAAAATAGAGATTTGTTGCTTTTCGCCGCCGGATGTGTTGGTACTCCCCTCGTTAACCATATAATCTAAACCATGCTCGGCAAAGAAATCTTGCATACCCAAACCTATACAATACATTCGTTCATCTCGAACTAATCGCCAAAGTCCCTGCCGCACTATCGCTCGGCTACCTTATATTTTGTACAGAAAACCACTGCACAAAATATAGGGCTAGTTTGACTTCTGTATTACCCTATAAAAACGCTATAAATACGCAATAATATCTCTATTGAAGAAAATATTTAACAACTTGATTATCACGGTTTAGTTTACATGCGCGAGTAGGATGCTTTGGATCATTAGGATTTTCCACTTCATAAATGTCAAACACCCCGGCCTCTATGCAGTCTGTGATTGCATCGCTAAAGTCTGTGGCTTGGGAAGCATAGCTGTCTATTAATCTTTTCCGGAAATAATTAAGTCCAATGAAACCTTTGTCAGAGTTTTCTTCACGATTTAGTCTCTCAACAACGATTGAAATGGTTTTGCTGGCAATTAATCGTTGCAGCATTTGTTCTTTTTCGGTCTTACCGATTTTCCGCAATATCATAGGATAGTTATCAAGTGGAATGAAATTTTCCGACATATCAATGATAAATTGGCTTGTGTTGTCGACGAATCCCATAATGCGTATTGATTTACCGTTTAATTTCAATTCCTTAATTACGTGCCGGAGGTCGCCGTCCCCTGACACCAATAAGTAATCCGTAATGTGCGGATAGTTATACATGACTTTAATGATATCCAGAGACTGCACAATATCCGCAGAACCCTTCAAGTATTCATGTGAAGTTTTTGTGACAACATGCACAGGCTCTATGCCCAGTGTAACCAACTTGGTTTGAAGCCCGGAGATGCCCTTGTCAAAGTCACCAAATGCTTTAATTCCGGCAACTGATGACCCCTTTTGTACAGCAACTTCTCTCAGCACTTTGTTAAATGCATCATAGTTTAATATGGAGTTGAAGTTCTGCTTCGCTGACTTCTCTATGTTTTCCCAATCTATAAATATGAATGTGAAAATAACTGTCACCCCCAATAATAACATTTATTGCACACTGATACTTTTACAAATTACTCTTTTCGACAGTCAAAATCAGCCATAATTTTAATAGGACTGTAGCGGTTTCCACCATACGCACTATCACCAATCACAATCCCTTCCCCGCGGCCTTCCCAACCCCAAGTCCATAGACTGCCATCTAATTTGGTTGCAATTGTACGATGTGCGCCTACGGCTATGCTGGCCCAATCTGTATCTGTACCAATTTGCTTTGGAGATAAAACACTATTTTCCCTATGGAATCCGCCTTCACCATTTCCCAGCTCACCAAGTTGGTTAGTACCCCAAGACCACAAACTGCCATCGGTCTTTTGCGCGATGGTAAAGCCATTACCTGCTGCTACACTCACCCAATCTGTGCTATTTCCAACTTGTACGGGAGTGCCACTATTCGTTGTCGTGCTATTACCAAGTTCGCCAGACAAATTACTCCCCCAAGCCCATATACTTCCATTGTCACAAAGTGCCACCGTATGAAAGGAGCTTGTATCTACACTTATCCAAGTTGTGTTTATGTTAATACTAACGGGTGATAAGATTGCATATTCATATCCAATAGTACGATTGTCACCAAATTGCCCTCTATGGTTTACACCCCAAGCCCAAAGGCTGCCATCGTTTTTTAGAGCTATTGTATGCAAGTCTTGTGCTGTAACACTTATCCAATCTGTGCTTGTGCCAATTTGTACAGGCATATCTCTATTTATCGTTGTACCGTCACCAAGCTGACCTCTGCGATTATTCCCCCAGCCCCATAATGTTCCATCGGATGTTATTGTCATCATGTGACTGGCTCCTGTTGAAACAGCAACCGCATTACGCATAATTCTTGTTGGGGTACTAAAAGTGCGGTAGGCATTGTATCCCACCCGATACACCCCCAAAATCCATAAATCTCCGTCTGTTGTTATTGCTGCTGACTGGTAAGAGCCGAATGGAATAATCGTGTTACTGCCGGCAACGTACGCCGCATTATCCATTATGTTTGTAGGGTGCGGTATACCACTTGTCCGTATGCGACTCCGTTCAAGCGCTCTGTGTACTCCCCATGTCCATAAAGTGCCATCATCAGTGATTGCCATCGAAAATCCATCACCCGCACCTATGGAATTTATTTGAACGGGAAAAATATAATGTGTTGAAACCGGAGGCGTAAATGTAGAGTTAAGGTAAAGTATCCCCCCACCAATCAATATAATTACAATGAACGGAATGCTAATGATAATCCATACTTTTTTATTCTTCATACTTTAGACCTCACCTTCGCTTGATTGCAACTAATCACACTGCTGAGCAGCCCCCAGCGGAGGCCGGATTACAATTAGCATTTACTTCTTCGGAACTTCCGGCATGGTAGACGAAATCCTGGCACTAAACGGCATAGAGAATCCGGACCATATTGTAGCGGGTAGAACCATCGCTCTACCTCAAAGATAATTGGCGCATCACCAGTATCTATGCATCGCTGCTCATCGTCAAGATAAAAGATGATTATAATCGAAAAGGCATATCGTCACTGTGTAGTTGCAGTGCGGATACGCCTTTTTTGTATACCGGGGATACACAATATGAAAATCTGCACTTAAAACTTAAAAAGCAACCAATGTCCTTCCTTTTGCTTGCTCCATAGAAATATAGCTCACAGATTCACAGCTAAATTTGTTGCAGTTACAATAAAGTGCTTCAAGCATTTTTTTATCCTTACAGTAGATATTAACATAGGATGAATCCCAGCACATAAACAATATTTGGCATTCACTTCTCATGAAATCTTCAAACGTTTGAATATTTGCTATGTTAGCATTGCATGGATATGCTCTGATATCTACAAAGATTAGATAATAGCTTTTTCTCGAAATAGCCTTTTTGAAACTACATCCTTCCAACAAATGCAAATATGACTTGAATAATTCTTGATCTTCTTTTCCATCTTCTTCGTAAAAAATATCGTCTGTGAGTATCTCCCATTTGTACTGCAAAAGATTAATAGGTGCAAAAATTTTTTCGAGATAGTTGTTGTATTCATTTTTTATCACTACTCTTATCCCAATTTCCATAGTGTCCTCCTTTTATATTATCTTAATCATCTGCTCAACAAATGCAACAAATGGAAAAATATTTTTTTGAATGAGTGATAGGCTAAAAATATTCATCTGGGTCAAAGGGAGTTATCAGCACATTGTCGAATACATTGCTAGGTAAGACAAGAGGAAACAAACTTTTCAGACCTTTCAAAGCTGTAAGAATTTGGGAACCTCCTGTAGCAGCCCCCGGTGCCGCACTTGGCAAAGGGTTGCTAAGTATAGGTGGTAAAATAATAATTGGCGGAAGTGAGTGTATCCCACTATCTGGAGACAGCGGCTGTGGTCCTATTATCGTATTTGATTCTGATTCTGGTGCTGGCGTTCCGACAGGAACATCCTCACCCCTCTCTCCCTTTTCCCATATATGGTCATGTGGGAACTCATGAGAGCCATCGTCAGGATGATTATGATCTCTATCTCTCTCAGCCATACCACGCCCATCGCCCCTGTCTGGACCGTACCATCTCTCTTGTTTTGGTGTACCGTCAGGGTTTCTTAATATGTCATGAGAATTCGGAGGACCTAAACGTGGCAAGTTTCTCCTAGTTTCACCAATCATAGCTAAAAAGCAATCAATGCCTTCACAGCCATTTTTAATACATCTTAAAAAGCCGGGAAGTGGAATATAAGGTCGTGGAGTGTTTATAACAGGACTGGCTCCACCACTTACTGGTTGTGGATTAGTAGGTTGACTTGCATTTTTTCTACACGCATCTCCACCAGGACAACCAGGAGTACCGCATCTGCATGGCATAACTGGTGTTGGCTGTGTTTGTTTTGGTGGTTGAGGTGTTGATGTCGGTGGATTAGCAGGTTGGCTTGCATTTGCCCTACACGCATCCCCTCCAGGGCAACCGGGAGTACCGCATCTGCACGGCATAGCATTCGGCGGTGGGGTTGGAGTTGGAGCAGGTGTTGATTGCGGCGGGCTAGTAGGCTGGCTTGCATTTGTCCTACATGCATCCCCTCCAGGGCAGCCTGGAGTACCGCATCTACATGGCATACTTCCAGAAAGCCCACTAGGGTCTATAAAAGCAAGCGGATTATTAGCACAGTA
>Ga0123355_10012245_pt1 | contig 13282 bp, 11 predicted proteins | sample TergutEmb28metaG_3_FD_89872 | JGI IMG/M metagenome (GOLD analysis project Ga0123355, IMG submission 89872) | Embiratermes neotenicus P1 segment gut microbial communities from Petit-Saut dam, French Guiana - Emb289 P1 | ecosystem: Host-associated > Arthropoda: Insects > Digestive system > Gut ... | reverse complement strand
TTTTTGAATTTTTTTCGAAAAGCAGACGGTCTAAATTGTGTGATCAACGGGTGGGCGGCAAAAACCAGTGGTTTTTTGCCATTTATCAGGATGGCTCACTACAATAATGACACTCACACACCTTAAGCGCTTCAAAGTTAAACTGAAAGTGTTATGGGAGAGGTCTATAGAACGAAAAAATGCTCCAGAATTATTCTGGAGCGTTTTCCTTTGCGCCCGATAGTGCAGCATCAATTTTACTAACCACGTCATTCTCAATAACTTTTTTTGCATGCCCAGTTGAATACATAAATGTTTCAGCATCACTTGACCCTGGCGATTTGATCACTGGAGCTCCAATTCCCAGTAAAATTGCACCACCGACAGTTTTCGGGTTGATAATTTCCTTAATCCCAGCAAATGTTGGCTTTAATAATAGCCCACCGATCTTTCCTTTTGTAGTTGACATTATTTCTTCTTTTAATAAAGCAAAAATATCTTTGGCTGTGCCTTCAATTGCTTTTAAGGCAATGTTGCCTGCATAGCCATCAGTCACAATAATGTCGAGTTCACCGGAAATCATTGATTTAGCCTCAATATTTCCTAGAAAATTGAGATTTTCATCTTTTTTCAACATAGCAAAAGCTTCTATCTGAGGAGCGCCACCCTTACCTTCCTCGGTTCCGATATTAAGCAAGCCAATGGTTGGATTTTTAATACCTAATACATTTTTCGCATAGATATCAGCTAGCTTTGCATTTTGATAGATGAAGCTAGCTTTTGCTTCGCTCGTTGCCCCAGCATCACATAAAATCGTATTCACACCTTTTTTTACAGTCGGTAATAATGGTGCAAGCGCTGGTCGTTCGACTGATTTTAGTCGCTTAACTAATAATGTTCCTGCAGCAATTAAGGCACCTGTTGACCCAGCAGATACAAGAGCCTCTACCTCACCGTTCTTAACAGCCTTGCTAGCAACGACTAAAGAAGATTCTTTCTGACGGCGAATTGCCATTGCCGGATCGCTAGTATCCATTGGAATTACATCATCACAATGGACAATTTTGATCCGATCATGGCTCTCGGGTAGATGCGTTTTGATTTCTTCCTCACGACCAAATAATGTAACCTCAACATCAGGATATTTCTCAACCGCCATACAAGCACCTTTTACAATCTCAGCAGGGGCATTATCCCCACCCATTGCATCGACACCTATCTTGAATAACTTACTCACGAGCAACAACTCCTTTACTTTGATCATCAAATTATAACACAAATTTAAATATTTTTCAAAAAGTTAAAACTATTTAAGCAATAATTTCGCATATCTAGGTAGAGTCGATGTAAGTCAGAATGCCAGATTTTTAGTCCATTTGCTTCCAGGCAAGGCAAAATTCTGAAGTCATATTGGGCATATGTCGAAGGATTTTAACGAAGCATGGGAGTAAATGGGCAAAAATATGGCGTTTTGACCTTGCGTCGACTCTACCTATGTGAAGGCTAAGTGAAGGCTAACAATATCTGCCCTAAAAGGGTATAATAGAAACCAATAAATAAATGAAAGAACAGGTGTGGATATGGAGAAGAAATTAGAGAAGTGGGTTAAGAAAATTCAGAAAAAAGCAGATCCAGTAGCCTCAAATGATCTTGTTACTTACTATTATAAAGAAATCTATGCTTATGTCTACAAGAAAACGTTGGAAAAAGACCTCTCGATGGACTTAACGCAGGAAATTTTTATGAACATGTTGGAGACGATTCATCAATTTGATGCTCAATTAGCAACATTTAGGACTTGGCTTTATCAAATAGCTAGATATCGCATTATTGATTATTATCGGTCGAGATCTCATCGTCAGCAAATGGTAATCGAAGTATTAGAAGATGAAACTCACCAATCTGAAAGTTTTCTTAATAGCTTGCTAACGAAATTTAGAATTGAAGAGATTGAATCTTTTATCAACACCCTAGGCGAAGAACGTCAGGCGATATTTTGGTTAAAGGTTGCCCAACAAAAGACTTTTAACGAGATAGGCTCTTTACTAAAGATTCCTGAATCAACAATTAAGACAAAATTTTATGCGACGGTGAAATTAGTGAAAAATGAGTTTGGAGGGATAGCTTATGAATGAGAAAATTGAAGTAGTTTACCCAAGTGATGAAGAAATTCGGGAACAGGTGATTTTTATCGTTAATAATTCAGCAACTAGAAAATTAACTTTTAGCGAGCAATTGCGTGAGTACAGCAGGTTAATGTATATTGTTCAGGTCTATTTAATGATTAAAATTCTATACAAATTCTTTCTTCGATCCTTCGACATCCGCTACGTTTTTCAGCATTATTTAGAAGTGATTGTGATCGGAATTATGATTATTTTTGGACTTTTAATTCCAAGCACATCGTAAATTATTGGTTAAATTAGGAGGATTAATACAATGAAGAAACATTTGAGATTAGTTATTTTATTTGGGATAGTGATATTCGTTTTGTCGGGTTGTGGAGTGCAAACTGGTAATTATTTAACACCAGAAAGTGCATCAGGATGGTGGCAGGTTTTAATTGTGCTACCGATGATCCAATTTATTACTTGGTTAGCTCAAACAATCGGGAGTTTAGGCGTTGCGATTATTATTATGACAATCCTTTCGCGATTAATTGCTCTCCCGTTTACATTAAATTCTACAAAAAGTATGGCTGCAAGGAATGCCTTAAATCCTGAGGTTGAAAAAATTAAACAAAAGTATACCGAGAAAGAAGATCGTGAATCGCAGATGCTTATGCAACAAGAGATCAGTAAGATGTATAAAGAAAACGGTGTTAGCATGATGTCAGGTTGCTTGCCAGCACTTATCCAAATGCCGCTGTTGCTTGCCTTCTTCCAAGCCTTTTCTCGCCATCCGTTGATTGTTGGAACAAATTCAGCGTATTTTTTAGGGATTAATTTAGCATCGGTCAACCTTGTCCCAAATTATATTTTTGCCATATTAGTTGCGGCATTAATGTATTATTCACAGAAGCGAACCCAAGCAACAGGCAATGACCCAGCAGCAGCAAGTATGGGGATGATGGTCTTACCAATGACGCTGATGATGGGAAGTTTTGTGATATTCTCCCCGTTAGCAATGGGATTGTATTTCCTCGTTGGTCAAATCATGACAACATTACAAGGATTTCTCATTAAAAAGCCACCAGCAGTGGCAGGGTGAGTTGACAACTTTCTTTACTCGAAATAAACGAGCTAGTAAAAGATCTGGCAGTGGCTTTAGTCAACTGGCGGATTATAAGTGAACGCTTTCGCCCCAATCCTCACACTCAGCCCAAGTAACTCCAATTTCCGCCTCGCATAGGTCTCATAATTCTCAATATATGTCCGCAAGTCTTTCGGATTATGCACCGACTCACCAATCAAAAACTTACTCGACGCCCCAGCCCCAAGCCCCAACACATTCTGCGCCTCCTCCATCATCAAAATATTATAAACACTCTCACAACCCGCCTTTGCATAGCCAATATTCTCCATATTTCCCGCAATATTCTTCTGCCGGTACAAATAATACGGTATGTACCCCTCACGCTCCGAAAACTCATAAGTCATCTCAGCCATATCTTGCAAAACCGCTTCTGCTGCAACCGTATATAGTTGACGTTCATTACTTATTACAGACTTCCGCTTAAACGCTAACATGTGCACTGTTAACGACTCAGGTTGCAAATCTTTTATGTGGGCAAGGCTGTGAGCAAGTTCTGCTTTTCCTTCACCGGGAAGACCAACGATTAGATCCATGTTTACATTCTTAATCCCGATATCTTTCGCCATCTTGAACTTTTCCAAGATGTCTGCTACGGTATGATTCCGTCCGATTTTATCAAGGGTTGTCTGGTTAAAGGACTGGGGATTGATGCTAATGCGGTCGACATAAAAGTCTTTTAAAACTTGTAGTTTTTCACGAGTTAAAGTATCGGGGCGTCCGGCTTCAACGGTGATTTCACGGTAATTTTGTGGAAAGCGATTTGCATCAACGAGAGCTGTTAGTAGTGATCTTAATTCTTCAGCAGCTAACATTGTTGGTGTTCCGCCGCCGATATAAATGGTGCTAACTTTGATTTTATGAGCTATGAGGTATTGACCGATTATCCAGATTTCTTGATGTAATGCATTTAGAAACGGAGCAACCCATTTTTTGTTGGGCTCGTATGCGTAGGCGGCGAAGGTGCAGTAGGCGCATCTTGTTGGGCAGAAGGGGATGCCGATGTAGATGCTGACTTCTTGCTCAAGGTTGTATAAGTTGGGGATGATTTTTAGTTGGTGATTAGCAACGTTTAGCAGTAAGTTTATTTTTGTATCTTGTACAAGGTAGGTGTTTTGAAGTTCATTTGTGATTTCATTGTCAGTTGCGCAACGTTTTTTCATGGTATGGACTAGTTTGTTAGGGCGCATGCTATTTAGGAGACCCCAAGGCAGCTGTTTGCCTGTTTTTTGCGTTAAAAATTCTAGATAAGTTTTAAGATAGGTATATTTGTGATCTCCTTTCCCTTTGTTCGGAGCGGTCTTGGGGTTAAACTCAAAGCTTAAATCAGCCTCGTCGAGGGCAAATTCCCATGAGCTAAAAAAGCCTTGATTGATAACAGCCACTTCTTTGAGGATTAATGGGTCATCTGCACCGATGATTTTGATTTTCATGTAGTTCACATCCGAATGATTTAGTTTGTTAATGTTTTACAGTTCAGTGCCTAAGTTTACCCTTTCGGTGATCAGAACGAGGTCTCGCCTAAGCTTATTCAGGTCATTGCTAAAGAATTATTCTCCCAATCTTGCGCGGCTTTCGCCTTACAGCGTGTGATTTTAGTGATGGATAAAAAAACATCCATCACTAAAATCACACAGAAATGGGGGGGGATTGTTTATGGCACTGAACAGTAGCGCTAATGTTTTTGTTTTAAGAAATTGAGGGCTGAAAAAGCTTGTCGCAAATTGTCGTATATGATATAATCAAATTGGTGAGGAAAAAAGCAGACAAAAACGCATTATTCCTCTTTATATTAGTTAAAGAAATTGGTATACTAATAGTTATACTGGCGACACTACCTAGAATAGAGAGTTGATTGATGATGAGAAGGAAAAAGAATGATCGGGAAGTAAACTTACTTAGTGAGTATAACCAAAAATCGTATCGTGTAGCCGCACAGAAAGAGAAGCGGCGGGACTCGGTTCAGGCAACGTACAAATTAGTTAGGAATGTACTAGTAATCGGGGTTGTTGTTGGTGTTAGCATTTACATAGCGACAATGTGGTTTTTCCAAGAGGTGCCGATGAAAGAAGTAAATGAGCTTGATAATGATCGGATTGCCGAAATTATTGCTGAGATCACTAAACCGATAACTTATGATGAGGTTGCTTTTCGCATGAATAGTGAATATGCGCTATTGATCAACATTACAAACGACCGAACTATCTTTGCTCATCAAGCGGACGTGCAAACTTATCCCGCCTCTGTGACTAAGATTATGACTATTATAATCGGTCTTGAAAATGGAGAAATGGATGAGAGTGTGACTGTGAATGCTGATTTTGAAGAGTTGTTTTTAGCAGGTGCAATGCAGTCTGGTTTTACATATGGAGAAGTAAGAACCTTGTCAGAAATTTTGTATGCTATCATGTTACCATCTGGCGCTGAAGCTACTTGGTCACTTGCAAACCATGTCGCAGGGAGTTATGACGCATTTGTGGATTTGATGAATGAGAAAGCCCAAGAGCTTGGCATGTCAGATACAAACTTTGTGACAGCGACAGGACTTCATGATGATGATCACTATACAACAGCAGATGACATTGCGATTTTAATGAAATATGCCTTGGCAAATCCTGAGTTTAGAGAAATATTTACTGCTCAAACATACGAATTAGAGACACCAAACTCACTTGGAAGCACTATGCACTCAACCTTGTTTAATGTTGCACCGCAAACAACATTCGAAGGTGGCGAAATCCTAGGTGGAAGAACAGGATTCACCCCCTTAGCAGGTCGCTGCTTAGCAAGTCTGGCTACAAATGGAATCGACGAATTTATTCTGATAACCTTTGGGGCAGATGATCCAGATTGGGAGCAAACAACCCATATACTTGACGCTTTAATGATCTATGAGTACTTCCTAGAAGAGGGTGAAGACTACTAATAATTGTTTTGCCACAACTTTGCCACAAATTTTTTGTTAATTGCCACAATTTTACCTAAAATATTGTGAATTAATTTGTTATAATAATCTTAATTAAAAATTACTAAGATAAAATAACGATCAATGTGAGAGGAAGATGTGAAATGGAATTAATGCAAGTATACGATATATTTGTTGCAGATCCATCTGGTGAAGTTGTAACAACTATTAATACCGAGTATGGTATAAACATTGAAGGTTTAAACTTGGAAATAGATTTTGTTCCACCGTATCTTGACGAATTCCATGATGACTGGAAAGCCTTTATGTGCACAATTGAAGATGCAATATTAGACATGCAGTTCTTCTTTATTGTAAATGTTATTACAATGAAAGTTGTTGAGTTACACGTACTTGATTTTGATATAAGGCAAGTGAGTTAGAGGTTGGAGGTCATAGATTCTTAACCTCTTTGTTTTTGATTTCGAATAATTTAGTTTTAGACACTGTCTAATCAAATTGATGATTTTCATTGGCAATTGTCCGTTCAACATAATCGCGAAGTGGTAGGAATTCGGGGTTGTGGTGGAATTCATCATTAGCCATGATGTCGTAGGCATCTTGGCGGGCAACGTCGAGGATTTTGTAATCCTCGATCAGGTGAGCCATTTTGAAGGATGGCAGACCTGATTGTTTTGAACCGAAGAAGTCACCTGGTCCGCGTTGCTTGAGGTCAGCTTCAGCAATTTCAAAACCATCCGTAGAAGCAGCAATTACGCCGAGTCGTTCTTTTGCTTCTGAATTTGTTGCATTTGATAAGAGGATGCAATAGGCATTTTCACGCCCGCGCCCAACTCGACCACGTAGTTGATGAAGCTGGGAAAGTCCGAAGCGGTTAGCATCGTAGATCAGGATGAGGTTTGCATTCGGGATGTTGACTCCAACTTCAATTACTGTTGTAGAAATTAGAATTTGAATCTTATTTTCGACGAAATCTTGCATGATTTCGTCTTTTTCGTCTTTGTCAAGCCTGCCATGCATAAGCCCGACTGTTGCAATATTGCCCATCGCCTCTTTCCAGAGCTCATAAACGAGTGTGGCGTTTCTTACATCTTCGAGCACTTCCGATTCATCAATGAGGGGGGTAATAATATAGACCTGTTGCCCTTTATCAAGGATTGTTTCTTTGATAAATTTCTGCGCATCAGCTAATTTGGTATCGCTAATCACGAAAGTTTGGATCGCTTTTCGCCCAGCTGGCAACTCTTTTATCTGTGAAACATCCATATCACCGAAAGCAGAAATTGCCAAGGTGCGCGGGATTGGAGTTGCGCTCATCATTAATATATCAATAGATTCCCCTTTTTGACGAAGTTTTTTTCTTTGCTCAACCCCAAATCGGTGCTGTTCATCTACGATAGCAATACCTAAGTTATCGAAGATGACTTCATCCTGGATCAATGAGTGAGTTCCGACTAGTAGATGGATGTTACCAGCTGCTAGATCTTCGAGAATTTCACGGCGTTTTTTGCCTTTGATGTTACTGCTTAAAAATTCAAGGCGATAATCAGGTAAGCATTCAAACATTTTTGTTAAAGATTCAAGATGTTGTTTAGCGAGAATTTCTGTTGGCGCCATTATAGCACCTTGGTAGCCAGCGGACATTGCGTAAAGGATGGCAATGGATGCTACGACTGTTTTTCCACTACCAACATCACCTTGTAGGAGGCGATTCATCCGCGCATCGTCTTCTAGATCGGTTGTGATCTCGCCAAGGACGCGATTTTGTTCGCTGGTTAATTCGAAGGGGAGGCTTTTTAGAAAAGTGTAGATTTGTTCATCATCAGCTTTTTTTGCAAAGCCTGATTTCGTGTATTTGATTTTCTGTTTTAGAACTTGGAGTTTAAGTTGGAATTTAAGTAATTCTTCATACTTGATACGCCGTGTTGCTTGCCTGGCTTGTTCGTTGTTTTCGGGGAAATGGGAGAATTTGATGGCGTCAGTTGCGGATATTAAGCGGTATTTTTCGGTTAGATGTCGTGGCAAATCATCATTTATTTGGTTCTGAAATTGATCGTAAGCGCTCCTGATTATTTTTTGAATTGCTTTGGTGTTTAAATCACCTGTAGCGCGGTAGTTGGGGACGAGGGCATTATCATCGTGGATTCCTAGTTTTAGGGTTGTTGCGGTGAGTGTTTTGCGGCCGAAGTCCCATTTTCCAGTGACGGTTACGGGGGCATCGGTGATGAGTTTGTTTTTTAGGAAAGCGCGGTTAAAAATGACGACTTTTACAACTTGATCGCCAACTGTTATGGAGAATTGGGTTCGAGATTGATTTTTACCGTAGAAGCTGTTGGTAGCGGGAACGACGATATGACCGATAATTGTAATTTTTTCTTCATGTTTAGCGAGGTTGAGAGGGGTGACTTCGTATGATTCATAGCGTGATGGGAAGTGCTCAAGTAAGTCGGCGACGGTGAAGATCTGGAGCGCGTTTAGTTTTTCTACCATTGCCGAGCCGACACCTTTGACAGATTGTATAGGGATTTCGTTTAGTGACATGGTTTGGTCTCCTTTGAGTAAAGATGAAGTTGCTTTAATTTTACCATAAAATGGAGGTCTGTGACAATGAAAAGTCTTAAACCACGATTTCAGCAGTTTAAGACTTTACCATATTTTTAAGGTAGATTCCAAATATAAAATGCAAGTAAAAACTAGCGATTTCGTGGCAATTCGTCGGCAAGATACCCCATGATTTGAAACAATTCCCCGATAGTCATTATTGCTGATACTTCAGTAGTTGATAGAGAACGATCGTAATTCTGATCATCACGTCTATTTCTAAAACGTAATACGTGGTCATAATCGCTATCCATTTTTTGATATAGCCAGTTTGTTGAAGAGCCCAAGTGCGCAAATGTCCAATTAGTAGTGACAGCCTCACGTATCATGCCACCACCTATGACATCCCGAACAGTATCCCAAGAATTATGATTACTCTCCCAAAAAGAACCATCAGCACGGCGAAGTTCAGTCCTTTCAAAAAATAACCAATCTCCTCTATAGAACCCCATTGTTATATAAAGTCCAGCATTTCCGCGACCAGTACTTCCAATATTTCCCGGTCTGATAAAAGGAACAATGTTTATATCTTGTGTTATATCTCGAACATCGTTGTAGTAAACAGTGATATCGCCATTAAAATCATCTATATATAAATAAACATTTTCTAAAAGCTCTGTACCTCTTTGAGACATTGTTAGAATTTCGTGGGCAATATCATCTTCGGTCACTTCGTTTTCCGATAAATATTCTTCAACTAGGTCTATTATGCTATTAAAGTCTAATGCAAGCGCATGCTCGACAATTTGCCGTTGAAAATCGCTATCATCTAAAATGCTAGTTGCTTCGAATTGACCAACCTCATCTACTGACCAAGGCAAATCTTCTATTTCGATTTCAGAAGTCGATGCCACTAAAAAAACACGATATTCTCCGAATGTCTCGTTTCCTCTTATTAGAGGTGCATATTGGTGGTTTGGCAATGTTTCGTTCAAGTGTGCAATTAACTCTGTAATGATTGAATTTGCAGTTGATACAACTTGATTTCTAGCATTACTATCTAATCGGAAGACAACAGCGGTGGCATATTCATCGTTATTCAAATAATAAGTGAACATTCTAATGTTTTCATCTTCGTTAATGAGGGTGTGAACAATCATGTTTTCTAACTCAAAAATTTGCAAATTTTCAAATATTTCAATACTATCAATTAATGACAGTATTTCATCAGTTGTAAGTCCGATGCCAACTAATTCTACATCTGGCTCTAAGCCTTCAAAATCAAGACTATTTCTTGCTAACTCTATCCCATCTTCTGTTTCATATGAGATAGTCATAGTCAAAAGTTCTAAGTCATAATCCCGCATAAAAATATTTGCAAAAGTTTTAAGGTTTTCTGCTTGGTCAATTGTGTCTCCTTCCAACACTTCTATGACAATATCCAAATCTCCACCTGAGACTGTATTAATAAATTCATCTGAAAGTACATAAATCAGTACAATTTCATACCCATCCCCTGCAGTGATTCTAATTTCTGTAAAGTCTGGCATGTTAGCAGCTAGCCCTGCGAAAGTTTCAGTATAGTACTGAACAATCTCTTCAATTCGTGGGTTTCTTTCGATGACTAGTTCTGTGCCTTGTTCTGGTTCTTGTCTTGATTCTACATTATCATTTGAACAACCAATCACTGTAAGTAGTGCAATCACAGTTACAAGTAATAAATCTCTCTTCTTCATTCTAGTTTTCATTCCCTTCATAATTGATCCAATTAGTTTTTTTTGGTTAATGGGGGGTGTAACACCAGAATATTATACCTTAAAAAAACATAAAAAGAAAGAAATTTCTTTAAAAAACCATATAAATCGACATCAATTTAAGAATTAGATAATAAACCCCGCAACAACTAAGGCATCAGCCATTTCCGCCCAAAAAACTTCTGTATAGTTTTCTATTCTAGCGTTCCCAGACCCCTGTATGTTGCTTTCGCTTTCGCTTTCCATTCTGATAATACCGTTTATTAAATTACACCTTGTGAGCGTGACGAAGTTGAGATGTTCAACGTACAATCCCTCCAGTGTTTGGGTTAACTCTAAATAGCTGAGATCAAATTGCCAGTTTCCAATTTGCAAAGCACGCTGAGTGTAGGAGCTGACTAAAGATTTATCAGCAGTTTTTTACTTCGCGATAGTTCTATAGACGATTGGCTTATTATATTGTATAATATAAGATGAATTTTTCTTATAGGGGGGCGGATTAGATGAAATTTCTAAGAAGAAGAGTAGTTGCAATTTTAATAAGTATGGCTCTTGTTCTTGCTTCAAGTGGCGTGTTGGGTTTTCAAGTCCTGCAACAACAGGCAGAAGAGCGGCGCATTATTGCTGAGGCGGAAGCAGAAGAACAACGTTTGCGTGAAGAGGCGGAAGCAGAAGAACAACGCTTGCGCGAAGAGGCGGAAGCAGCACGACAAGTTATTATAGACTCTATTGAAGAAAGAATTAGTGAAGGTTACGACAGTTGGACTGAGCTCATCACTTGGGCAGAGGGGGAGGATATCCTCTGGCTCTTCATTAGTAATGGCGAAATAGCTAGTGGAGACTTGATGGAAAATATTATGACTTATGGAATCTCTGGCGATTATTTGGGTGCTAAGGTCGGGGAGGAAACACAAGCTGATCCAGATGAAGTAGTTTTACTATTAAATTTTGCCGATTTAACCTATCAAGAAACGATTGCCGAATTATCCCTGTTAGACGAACGCTCCCTTGAGGAACTTGATGACTGGCTAGATGATGGAGGGTTAGAACGACTTGAAACAGCGTTTTATTATGTTTCTGTAAGCGAAGTAGATGAAAGAGGAAGAGAAATTACAGCAGAACCGCAGTTTGGAAAAGAATTTATTTCGTGGTCTTTTGAAAATGAACCCTTTGTAAGCTTTGAAAATAGCTCATTACAAATTGAACGTCGATATGAAGTATTAGCCCCTGATCGTGAAACAGTTGAAGAAATGATTGTAACAGCATTAGAGTCACTGCCAGACGATTTGTATATTGAAGGAGAAGGGTTTGACGATGATGACCTAGCTAGTTTGTTGGAAATTGATCGTGAGTGGTTAGATGTAGAACCGAGAATTGCGTGGATAATATTCGAATTGCTTGCAGCAAATGGAGAAGCTGTCGAAACGACCAATCGCATCAACGCAACTGAGGAGACTTTTATTAGTTGGGAATTTACTCATTGGCACAATGATCATGGCGAGTTCAGAATTAGAATTTATCAAACCTTTGATATAAACCCAGCACGGCCTGGCGTGAGCCATGCCAACTTTGCTGCGATTGAAGATGGAATGACATTTGAGGAAGTAGGTGAACTTTTAAGAGTAAACTCCGTACTCACCTCAGCCTCAGGGAACATAGAAACCCATAGATGGCGTCAACAATTTACTGGGAATGTAACGTTAAACATTTATGTTACTTTTGATAATGGTACAGTTACTGCAAAAGAAATGACCGAAACACCTACGGAATAAATCATCTCAAAAAAGACGCTGGAAAAATCAGCGTCTTTGGTTGGAAGTGTCAGAAAAGAGACTTTTTCACAAAATCGACATTTCCTGACTATGAACAACCCAGCTTACGAACCGTCTGCTTTTTGATATTTTTTCGAAAAGCAGACGGTCTAAATTGTGTGATCAACGGATGGACGGCAAAAACCAGCAGATTTTTGCCATTTTCTAGGTTGGTTTGCCATTCTGAGTAGCTCAGCCCACGGATTGCCGTCAAGCCCGTCTGCTTTTTGATATTTTTTCGAAAAGCAGACGGTCTAAATTGTGTGATCAACAGATGAGCGACAAAAACCAGCGGATTTTTGCCATTTCCCAGGATGGCTTGCCATTCTGAGTAGCTCAACCCACGGATTGCCGTCAAGCCCGTCTGCTTTTTGATATTTTTTCGAAAAGCAGACGGTCTAAATTGTGTGATCAACGGATGGACGGCAACAACCAGGGACGAACAGTTGGAATAGTTTACAATTAGTCTTTTTTCTGACACTGTCTAAAAGACGCTGGAAAAACCAGCGTCTTTTTCTTATCCCATAATCATACACTTATAGAGATGATTTTTTATCCAAGGTGTAAGGTGGGACTCAAAAAATGAAGAAACAAACGATGATACAAGCGACATTCATCATGATCATGGTCGGCTTTGTAACTAAAATATTAGGCGTAATAAATAGAATAATTATCACGCGTTCATTAGGTGAAACTGGTATTGGTGTTTATATGCTAATATCACCAACTATCATGCTCTTAGCAACTCTTGCCACTGTCGGATTGCCAGTAGCAATACCAGCACTCATTGCTCGTGGTGAAATCAAAGAACGAAAAGTTTTATCATCATCACTTACCATAGCGTTATCTTTAAGCACACTAATTACAATTATAATGTTTTTCTTAGCAGACATCATCTCCACATACCTACTAAAAGACGCACGCGTTGTTTTGCCCCTCATGATGGTCGGTCCACTACTATTTGTCGTCTCATTCACATCAATTTTAAAATCATACTTTCAAGGAAAGGAAAACATGAC
>Ga0123355_10012244_pt1 | contig 13282 bp, 6 predicted proteins | sample TergutEmb28metaG_3_FD_89872 | JGI IMG/M metagenome (GOLD analysis project Ga0123355, IMG submission 89872) | Embiratermes neotenicus P1 segment gut microbial communities from Petit-Saut dam, French Guiana - Emb289 P1 | ecosystem: Host-associated > Arthropoda: Insects > Digestive system > Gut ... | reverse complement strand
CGTTGCGTCGCTGTAAATGTCCATGTGCCGGTAAATGTCACATCGTGATTCGGCATCGAGAATGTGCCGCCTGTACCCGGGTTGCCAGTGCCGCCGCTGAGCGTCACACCCGCCGGAACGTTCCAGCCATTAAATGTCCACACGCCTTGCTGACCGTTATGCACAGTGGAGGTTGTTGTCAACGCTCCTGCTCTAGTGACAGTTGCACCATTGGCAAATGTGCCGCCCAAGGAAGCAAGCGTTGGTGTTGAGGTCGCCGGTGCGATACCGGTCACCGTATAGGTCACGGTACGTTGCGTCGCTGTAAATGTCCATGTGCCGGTAAATCTCACATTATGATTAGGCATGGTAAATGTGCCACCCGTACCCGGATTAGGACTCATCGTGACGTCCGTAGTTGACCAACCATTAAATCTCCACACGCCTTGCTGACCGTTATGCACAGTCGAGGTTGTTGTCAACGCTCCTGCTCTGGTGACAGTTGTACCAACACCGGGTGAACTTCCCAACGACGCAAGCGTGGGTGAGAATGTCGTCGGCGCTATACCGGTCACTGTGTACGTCACATCTCGCGTATTTCGCGTCCACTGCGCTGTATAGGTTCGTGCTTCTCTGACCACATGATTACCTACCTGCGCACGTGTATATGTTCCGTTTGTAAACCCCGTGCCTCCGGTCCAGCGCCAACCGGCAAATGTGTAGTTCGTGCGCTCCGGTATAGGCACTCGCGCTTGCGTTATTGCCGTTCCACGATTTATAGGGTCAGTCTCAACATTCAACGTAGAGCCGTTAACATTACCACCGTTGAGCACAAAGGTCACTCTCGGATTCCAACGCGCAAACAACGTACGCTCAAGACCGCCCGGTACAATCTGGTCTTGAAACACACGATTGGCCTCTCCGGTTCCATCAGCACGCGCTCTACTTGTAAACCAACCGCCAAAGACATATCCTGTCCGGGTTGGCGTTGGAAAATTCTGAGTTTGGAAAGTATTGACCACTCTCGGATTACCGGTCGCCGCTAACACCGCCGTCCTGCTGTTGAGATTCCCCATGAGCACAAGTCGTGTGTGCGATGCAGTAATCCCGCTCGTTGCCGTTCTGTTTTCATTGAACATCAATCTTTGGAAAAATCCATACTGAAACAGACCTGTTCCCCATGCACTCACAGGTCGACCACCCGTACCAAAAAATGCACTGTGATTATTTCTCACAACCTCGTGATATTGCGCTCCATAGATCGTATTCCAAAACAGGCGAAATCCGGTTTCAAGATCCGCATTGCTTCCTGAGAGCGTGCTCCATGCTTGATTACCGTTTTGAACCATAAATGTTTGCCTCAGTGTTTGATTCGCAGGTCTCGTAGGACGATTGGGTCTGCTTAGAGGTCCTGTGTTTATTATATTGTCGTTGCTTCTACCGGCAAAAAGCATATGATTCCATATGCTGGAGTGTGAAGGTTGTCCGGATTGTGTATGGTAAACCGGAAACGGCATCATTCTCCAGTTGTTTGTCCCCGGGCGAGATCCATTCACAGGTCCATATCCGTAATCGCGTCGCTCAAGAGACGAATGCCACCACCAACCATCAATACTATTATGATACCGATTATCATAGAGCGGCATAATCGATAGATATGCAGCGTCTATATCCACCATCTCGTCAGTTTCGACTCCGATGGCGTCTCCCTCCCCCGGCGCATACACCGCAGGAAATTCTTCATGATCAGATACCACCTCAGGCGATGGCAGTTCCTCATGCGCAATCGCAGCAATCGGAATGAATCCGATCAACATCACGATTACCAGCAACAACATACACAATACTCGTTTCATGCTTACTCCCCTTTAAGTAAAAAATTGACTGATATACTCCGATATCAGCGTATAAAACATCGCATTGTATGTTACCAAAATTTTAACAGATCACCTTTTTTCATTCATGAATTGTCCAAAGTCATTCCTTAACTTGCTAAATTAGCTTGCCAACTTTAATAAGTTATAATATACTCCCTAGGTATATATTACTTTTGCGCTCCTGCAAAAGATATAACACCGCAATTTTCACTCCTCAAATGAAAGGGTCGTTTTGTTCATGGTCATCTTTCTTTATTTTAACGTCTGCATCACTACAAAGATATTGATCCAAGACCCTAGACTGCGCCTAAAAGAGCTCATTTACTTTGTACTCACAGGAATATTCATCGAAATATCTGCATGGCTGCTGACCTCATTATTTCCATATGCTTGGGGCTCGAACTTAATTGATCTGCCTGCACTTTTGCTCTTATCTTTATACTTGCATAAAGGAAAAGCGTATTGCATCAAAAAAGCAATTACCTTAGTCGCTGCGGCCGCACTGATCACAGCAGTACTTGATATGGCCATTTCGTCTGTTCTCTATGCAATTTCTGAGCCTATACACATAGCCGCACCCGACACCACAGCCACCGCAATCACGTTACTTGTTTATGGTTTTTTTGCACTGATACTTCTTTTCATCCTCTCAATCCTATCCACAACCTTTCTTGTAAAATTCTCTCAAGTCCTGCGCAGACTCATCAATCAAAATCAGCATATGCAAACAGCACTCTTGTGCACAGTGCTATTTCTCGCCGTTTCTTTCAATATGTCCATCTCGGTCATGGTCTCCATGGGTAGAGCGAGCCCTTTGTTCGTCACTAATTTCATCTTTTTCGTAGCCTATATAGGCGTTGCATCTGTCGCTTTTATTCTGTTTGCCAAATCTTTAGAAACAAAGTTCCAAGCGCAATATAAGCTGCAACAAAAAGAGATAGAACACCAAGCTTTGAATCATTACACCGCTGAACTGGAGCACCAACAGACTGCCATGAGAAAATTCAAGCACGATTATCAGAACATCCTCTTTTCTATCAAGACGTTTTTGCATGAGAGAAATATAGACGGCCTAACACAGTATTATGAACACAAAATCGAGCCGGCATCTCAGATCATAACCCACAGCGATCTTGCACTGGAAAGCTTGAGCAAAATCAAAGTATCAGAGATCAAGAGTATCTTGGCCGCTAAACTTATGTTGGCGCAAAATATGAATATGGACATTGTAACTTCCTTTGAAGCAAATGAAGATATCAACCATATCCCACTTGATTCCATTGCTTTGGTGCGTATGCTCGGCATACTCTTAGACAACGCAATTGAAGAACTGCAAGAACTGGAGCAAGGTGCACTTATGGTCGGATTTTTCAAAGAGAAGGCATACATCACGATCATTGTACAAAACTCCTGCCGTCCGGATACACCGGAGGTCCATCAGTTAAAACAAAATGGATTTTCTACCAAGGGCGAAAATCGCGGACTAGGGCTTAGTAATTTGTCAGAAATCGCCAATGCCAATGCCAATGTAACCTTAGAGACAGCTATTATGGAAAATGCATTTGTCCAACGCCTATACATACAAGAAGGCGTGTAGTTTGAAAAAATCAAACGAAAGGAATGTCCGTTTATGCTTCATGTATTTCTCTGTGAAGATGACCAAGCCTGTCTGACACATATTGAGACCGTTATCAAGAACCATATTCTCATAGAAGATTATGATATGGAGCTCACTTTGTCTGTCGATAATCCCACTTCTTTGCTGGAATATCTGGACACTCATCCCATCGAACACGGACTTTACTTTTTAGATGTAGACTTGCAACACGAGATGGATGGCATCGTCCTGGCTTCTAAAATCCGCATACATAAACCCGCCGCCAAAATTGTATTTGTAACCAATCATGCCGAACTTTCCCACCTGACTTTCCGATACAGAATAGAAGCCTTAGACTATATCGTCAAAGACAATCCGGAAGAAATGATCGGTTGGATTAAGGACTGTATTGATGTGGCGTATGAGCGATACTTGAGCGATCAATCGCCTAAAAGAGGCGGTTATCAGGTAAAGGCTGGCGGTCAAACGCGTGTCATTCCTTTTGATGAAATTCTGTATTTCGAATCTCACCCTGCACCGCATAAAATAATCTTGCACACAAAGATCGGTCAGGTAGAATTTTATGGCTCGTTGAGCAATGTCTTAGACATCAATACGGATTTTTTCCGCTGTCACAAGTCCTTTGTCGTCAACACAAAACATATTCGGCATGTATCCAAGCCCAAACGAGAAGTTACCATGAACAACGGTGCCATCGTTTTGGTTACAAAAGCGAAAATAAAAGCTTTATTGGATGCGATGGTCAGGGATAATTAAACCCGGCAAAATCGCTTTAAAAATATACATAACGGACACATTCCCTGCTATAGGTGGTGTGTCCGTTATTTTTCACTATGCGCAGGAGAAGCGCACTACTGAGCGTTTCGCTCCCGGTAAGTGTGGGGGGTAAACACAGGTGGGCGATCCCTACGGATTAATTCCTAATAGTTAAGGTCAAATTAATAAATGCGATTTTAGTAAAATTGCATTTACTAATTCCGCAAAATAGGATATAATAGTGTAACGGTACCTATAAGGAGGCGAGAGATAATGTTTATCGGACGGCAAAAAGAACTTGAAATGTTGTCAAACCAATACCACAAGAACGAATTCACATTCATTCCCATCTACGGACGCAGACGTGTAGGCAAAACGCAATTGATTGAAGAATTTATCCGCAATAAAAATGCAGTTTTCTTCACCGCCATTAACAAAGGAACATACAAGAACAACCTCGAACTGCTCAGCAAATCCATATTCGACGGCAGCGAAAATGCACCAGTTTACAGCAGTTTTTATGATGCATTGGACGGTATTTGCAACTTGGCGCAAAAAGAAAAACTCGTCTTTGTCATCGACGAGTTCCCGTACCTTGCACAATCAGACGAAAGTATAATTTCGATTTTGCAACAGTTTATTGACCTCAAATTTTTGAAAACCAACATGATGCTCATACTCTCCGGCTCATCTCTTTCTTTCATGGAAAATCAAGTGCTGGGTTATCAAAGCCCACTATATGGTAGACGAACAGGGCAAATCAAGCTATTGCCGGTTGACTTCCGCACTGCACGACAGTTTGCACCGAATTTCTCAAAACTCGACCAAGCGGTGATGTATGGCGTGACGAGTGCTATTCCAAAGTATCTGTCGCTGTTTGATGATTCCCTGTCGCTCGATGAGAACATTCAGGGACAATATTTTGACCGCAATGCCTATCTTTTTGAGGAAACTGACAACTTACTCAAACAGGAATTCAAAGAGCCGACGCTGTATCAGTCGATTATCACGGCAATTGCAAATGGCGCCTCACAGATGAAAGATATCCAGGGCAAAGTGGGCGAGGAAAGCAGTATCGTTGCAACATACATGAAGCCGCTACTCGATACCGGAATCGTCAAGAAGGAAGTTCCGGCTATGGACAATCCCGGTAGCCGCAAGACAATTTACAGACTCGAAGACGGAATGTTCCGTTTTTGGTATCGGTTTGTCTACCCAAACGTGTCACTGGTTGCGCTTGATAAGGGACATATCGTGTATGAGCGTATTAAGCCCCAAATTACTACCTTTATGGGAGAGGTGTTCGAGAAACTTTGTATTGAGTATATGTGGAGCCTTTACGACAGATTGCCTTTTGCCTTTCAAAACATCAGCCGTTGGTGGGGCAATAATCCCGATCTCAAGTCACAAGCAGAGATTGATTTTGTAGCTTACGCGAATGATGAAAAGCAGGCAATATTCGGCGAATGCAAGTGGCGAAATGAAGCGCTTGATAAAGCGAGTGTTGAAGGTTTGATTAAGCGGTGCGAAATGTTTCGCCAGTTTACGCAAAAGCACTACTATCTTTTTTCTAAGAGCGGGTTTACTTCCGGCGCACGAGCGCTTGCCGAAGAGCGTAGTGATATACGGCTGATTGCGTTTGAGGATATGTTTGAGTAGTTAAGCTGGCGGGAGTCGAACTCCCGTCAGCTTAAGTGCAGAGTTTGTTTATCGTTACACCCTATATCACCTCAAACATACCAAACCCATCCGAATTCCGTGCGCCCAATTGCGCAAGGAATTAAATCCTTAGATATCTCCCTACCCCGCAACAACCCCGGACATCATCGTCGTCTCAACACCCTTTTCAGCCCAGAGCTTAGCAATATAGTTAAGCCCAAGAGAATCACTAGACGTATGCCCTGCAATAACCACATTGCCGATGCCTTGCTCTTTGAGTATCTTCGCATCCTTTTCCGGAATATGCATCATCACAAGCGTACCCACTCCGGCTGCCAAATACTCCTTAAGAATCTGAGCACCCGGCCCTGTGAGTCCCGACATGAGCACATATATTTTGCCCGCATAACTATCCTTTGACCCAACACGGATCACAGGCTTTCTGGAAGAATTCTTATACTCACCGATTTCTTCAAGCGCCTCAACGATATCTTGCACCTTTGTATCAGGCTTACCGCCGAATTGCTCATCAAGAAACTCCTGAACCATGCGCTCCCCGATGATATCCGCCGGTGTATGCAGACTGATATACGGCATATTTAACAGCTTCGCCGCACTCTCCGAACGCCTGGAATTGGCCACATGCCAATTATAATTAAGCTCTTGCTTACGCTCTTCAAGAAGCTTCTGACTCTTGTTGCGCGGAACACCCAGCGCTTCAAGTTTACGAATATGGTCATCAAGGACATCGATCATATCCATATCCGTATTTTTAGGATGATGTGTCACCACACAATCAAATCCCAATTGCTGTGCAAGCATAATTTCGGCAGTTTCCATATCCACACCCATGAGCACCTTCTTGATGTTTTCTCCGGGAACGGTAATTTCACAGTCTGCGGGCATAGCTTCAAGCTGCGCTGCTTTCAGAGCAATGTCCATTAATTCTTGGGTATTCATGATACTCCTCCTTGGTTTTTGTTATAATAAAAACCATTATATATGCATGAATGAGTTTTTGGCTATATAATTCATAATATTTTTATGAGTTTTTTCGGTTTTTGGCAAAATTCTCTATTCCTTTTGTAAAAATTTATGGTAGAATATCAAGCGGGCTTTATAAATTTGGGGTTTTGCTCCATGATATAAATAGGAGGGTTTATGAGTAATAAATATGTCTATCTATTTTCAGAAGGAAATGGAACCATGAAGGAACTGCTCGGCGGCAAGGGGGCAAATCTTTCCGAGATGATCAGCCTCGGACTTCCTGTTCCGCAGGGGTTTACTGTCACCACCGAAGCATGTACAAAGTATTATGATGATGGCGAAGTAATCAATGACTCAATCCAAAAAGAAATCATGCAATATATCGACAAACTCGAAGGCATTGCAAGCAAGAAATTCGGCGATAAAGAAAATCCCTTGCTTGTCTCGGTGCGTTCAGGCTCTCGTGCATCGATGCCGGGCATGATGGACACGATTTTGAATCTGGGTCTCAATGATACCGTCGTTCAAGCAATGGCTGCTAAAAGCGGCAATGCACGTTGGGCTTATGACTGCTACAGAAGATTTATCCAAATGTATTCTGATGTAGTCATGGAAGTCGGAAAAAAATACTTTGAAGAACTCATAGACCACATGAAAGAAGAAAAAAACATCACCGATGATATTGATCTTTCGGCAGATGATTTAAAGGAACTTGCGCATCAATTCAAAGCTGAATACAAAGCAAAACTCGGCGAGGATTTTCCCGACGATCCGAAAACCCAACTCATGGGCGCTATTAAAGCGGTCTTCCGTTCATGGAACAACGATCGAGCCATTGCTTATCGCCGCATGTATGGCATTCCCGGCGATTGGGGTACCGCCGTCAATATTCAAGAAATGGTATTCGGAAATCTCGGCGACACCTCAGGCACAGGCGTTGCATTTACTCGTAACCCTGCAACCGGCGAAAAAAAGCTATTCGGCGAGTTCCTCATGAATGCCCAGGGCGAAGATGTTGTTGCCGGTATTCGCACACCAAAAAACATTGCAGAACTCAAAGAAGTCATGCCCAGCGCATATGATGATTTTGTGAAAATTTGCGACAAACTCGAAGGCCATTATCGCGATATGCAAGATATGGAATTCACGATTGAAGATAGAAAATTGTTCATGCTCCAGACCCGCAACGGCAAGCGCACAGCCGCCGCCGCACTTAAGATCGCTTGCGACTTAGTTGATGAGGGTGCCATTTCTGATAAAGAAGCTGTTTTGATGATTGATGCACAATCGCTAGACGCACTACTGCATCCACAGTTTGAAGCGGCTGCACTCAAAGCGGCGATTCCGGTCGGAACCGGTTTGGCTGCATCTCCCGGCGCTGCTTGCGGCCGTGCGGTTTTCACCGCCGTAGAAGCTAAAAAATGGGCCGATAAAGGCGAAAAAGTTATTCTGGTTCGCCTTGAGACTTCACCCGAAGATATCGAAGGTATGGCCGCAGCGCAAGGTATCTTGACTGTACGCGGCGGCATGACCTCACACGCTGCGGTTGTCGCTCGTGGTATGGGTACTTGCTGTGTATCCGGTTGCGGTGCAATCAAAATGGACGAAGAGAACAAGAAATTTGAATTGGGCGGCAATGTATATAATGAAGGTGATTGGATCAGTCTCGATGGTTCAACCGGACATATTTACGGCGAAGCAATTAAGACCACAGAAGCTACAATCGGCGGAGAGTTCGGACGCATCATGGCATGGGCTGATAAATATCGCCGCCTGAAAGTCAGAACCAATGCAGACTCCCCCAAAGATGCTAAAGCTGCACGTGATTTTGGCGCAGAAGGCATCGGCCTGACACGCACCGAGCACATGTTCTTTGAGCAAGATCGCATCCCCGCCATTCGTGAGATGATCTGCTCCGAAACTGTAGAACAACGTGAAAAAGCGCTTTTAAAACTTGAACCCATGCAACAGGCTGACTTCGAGGGCATCTATGAGGCCATGGAAGGCACACCGGTTACCATACGTTTCCTCGATCCACCTTTGCATGAATTTCTCCCGACCGATGAAGGCGACATTGAAGCACTGGCCAAAACCCAAGGCAAAACCGTTGCAGAAATCAAAGCCATCATCGAATCCCTGCACGAATTCAACCCAATGATGGGTCATCGTGGTTGCCGCCTAGCTGTCACATATCCCGAAATCGCAGTGATGCAAACCAAGGCAGTTATCAAAGCGGCGATCAATGTCAAAAAATCCCATCCGGATTGGGATTTAGTCCCTGAAATCATGATTCCACTTGTCGGCGAAGTAAAAGAATTTGTATACATCAAAAAGATCGTTGTCGAAACTGCCGATGCGCTGATTGCCGCTGCGGGAAGCAATCTCAAATATTTGGTCGGCACCATGATTGAGATCCCTCGTGCATGTCTCACCGCTGATGAGATTGCAAAAGAAGCTGAATTCTTCTCATTCGGCACCAATGACCTGACTCAAATGACATTTGGCTTCTCACGAGATGATGCGGGCAAATTCCTTGATGAGTATTATTCGAAAAAAATATTTGAGTCTGATCCTTTTGCAAGAATCGACCAAATCGGCGTGGGCAAGCTTATGGATATGGCCGTTAAATTGGGTCGTGAAAGCCGCCCCAATATCAAACTCGGTATTTGCGGCGAACATGGCGGCGATCCTTCATCGGTTGAGTTCTGTCACAAAATCGGACTGGATTATGTCTCCTGCTCACCATTTAGAGTTCCGATTGCAAGACTGGCCGCAGCGCAAGCCGCATTAAAGGGCTAATTGCTTCACCAATTTTTCCAAATGAGAAGCACATTTGTTATTGCGGCTTTCACATTGCAATTCCATAAAAGAGATACAGACTTTTAGGATCACACTTGAAAGTCCGCAATGACTTAATAAAGGAGGTAGGTTTTTTGAGAAGAATTATTTTAGACACGTATGAGGATGTTTGCCGGGCAGCAGCCGATGTTTATACCGAACAACTTAAGGAAAAACCCAACAGTGTATTGGGACTGGCCACCGGCAGCACACCGATTGGACTCTATGATGAACTCGTGCGCAGATATGATGCGGGAGCACTTGATTTCTCTAAAGCACGTTCATTTAATTTAGATGAATATTACCCCATAAAAAAAGATCATCCTCAGAGTTATAATTATTTCATGCGCAAACACCTGTTTGACAAAATCAATATATCAAAATATTCCTTGCCTAATGGAGAAGCTGCGGACGCTGAGGCCGAATGCCTCAGATATGATGTCGAAATCTCCGATGCCGGTGGAATTGATCTGATGCTGCTCGGCATAGGACATAACGGACATATCGGTTTTAATGAGCCCGCTGTGTCTTACCCCATGGGCACTACGCACGTCGAACTTGCGAAGAGTTCTGTTGACGCTAATTCGCGTTTCTTCGGACTCGATGAAACGCAACCAACCGAAGCGCTCACTATGGGCATCGGCGAGATCATGCGCTGCAAAAAAATTATTCTGCTGATTACCGGCGAGGGCAAAGCCGAGATCGCAATGAAGTTATTTGAACGAAAAATCCACACAGATATTCCGGCATGTTTCCTCAAATTACATCCTGATACTACTGTATTTTTAGACAGAGCTGCAGCAAGGGATATCATCGTCTTCGAAGAAGCGCTCAAAAGAGAGCGCATCAAGGCTGTTCAAGAATGGACAGGCTTGCGGGGCTAAGCTGTCGGAAGCAAAGCCCCATCGGCCTGACCTTAATTCCAGTTAAACAATCAAAAAACAAGCACATGACTAACCGTCTGTGCTTGTTTTCCATTCCAAGGCCAAAGGGGCTTACTCCCTATCCCTCCTCTGCCTCCACCTCATCTATGTCTCCATCTACCGTTGCCTCAACCGCTACCTGCGCACTGACTCCGACAAATATATCTCCGGGCTGTGAATCCGGCCGCTCAAGTAATGTCCATGGACGTTCTTGTGCAATCAGCTCTACCCAATGCTCATGAATACCATCTTCATGCATTATATATTTGTGCGAATTGGTCGCTTCCTGAATGTACAGGTAGTACCATGCATTCTGGTTGACATTGTCAGGCCATCTGCGCATTCCCGGGAGCAAATCTTCCGCACTATGCGGCAGACGTCCAAACGCACGATTGACTATGGCTGCCATTTCCGCTCTGGTGATTGTGTCATTGGGGCGGAACTCATTACCCAGTCCGCGATCGCCATTGACCCAACCATTCAGTGCCGCAGCATTGATATATCCTTGCGCCCAATGTCCGGTAATATCGCCAAACTGTGCGATACCATAATTTTGAGATACACCCTTGAGTCGGACAATCGTTGTTGCAAGTTCTGCACGTGTTATCGCACGATCCGGCATAAACGTACCATCCGGCATGCCGATAAATATGCCGGCATTAACTGTTGTGGATACCGCATTGTTGTGCCAATTGGTTCGGATTACATCAGGGAATGGATTGGTTTGTCGCCAATAACCTGAGCGATCTCCATCCGGCATCAATCTAAAGAGAATCGTTGCAAATTGTGCTCTGGTCACATCCGCTCTAGGGCGCACTGTGCCGTCTGCAAAACCGATCATGAATGCATGATGTTCCCCATCCCATTCGGCAAGCGGTAGCTCTTCTTCCGGTAATTCTACCGGTGGTGGTGTTGGATTCCAATTGTTCCAGCCACCGCCTGGAGGCGGAGCCACACGCCAACCTGCATACAGATTGATCACAAGCTGTGTATCTGCTGCGGTGATTGGCTCTCCAAATCTTGTAAATGCATGCGTTGCTTGCGCATCTTCAAACCAACCGGTAAATATATGTCCTGTGCGAGTCGGAACTGCGGGTAACATCAGAATTTCTCCGTCTACTACAAATGCCACATAGTGCAGATTTCCACCGCCATCGTTTCTGTGGAATAATACAGTGTGTGTCCTTCCGGGACCATCTGTAGTCCATTGCGCATACAGATCAAGATCTGATGTAATCGGTGTGCCAAAGTTAAAACGGTCTAGTCCATCACGGCATGTATACCAACCAAGGAATGTATATACTGCTGTCGCCGGTACCATTTCTACGAGTTCCATAGATAGTTCACATGGAAGTTCTGTATCTGTTGAGCCTTCGGTTAGCGTGTAGGTGTCATCAGAGTCAGTCAAAATATCGTTGTATTCAGATGTCTCTTCACCGTCAACAGGCGCTTCGTCTTCAACGAGCTCTTCGTCCTCAACGAGCTCTTCGTCCTCAACGAGCTCTTCGTCCTCAACGAGCTCTTCGTCCTCAACGAGCTCTTCGTCGTCAGTTTCCTCTTCGTCCGTCAGCTCTCTGTCGTCAGTGAACTCATCTTCTTCATCTACAATAGCATATTCATCTTCGTCTATCTCAGCTTCGTCATCAACCGGAATCTCCAACTGCGGTGCGATTATAATTGGGATCATAAATTGCGTTATGCGTATGGGGTTAGACGGCGGAGTTACGGTTCTGCCTGTCTGAACAAATGCCGTGTAATGGAGTTCATATTCTGTGTCATGATTTCTAAAGAAGCGCACCCTGTGGTCACTCGGCGGAGTTATCGTAATGATTATGTGTCCATTGTCTTCGGTCTCCACTTCGACATTCCAGTGCGGAGGCAGATTGAGATCAATGTTGCCTTCTGTTACGTCGTCGTCACCACCGGGGCGCACAACTATTGTGATCACGCCGTCTGTGTCTACTTCTGATTCGTAATCGGTATCTTCAAATATGGGAGGAATAGTCACTGTATAGTTCCCATTTTCGTCTACTTCTACCGTGATTCTGTCACTTGGCGGGGTTATAACGATCACTATATTTCCATTGTTTCCGGTCTCTACTTCGGCATCCCAGTGTGGAGGCAAATAAAGGTCAATGTCGCCTTCTGTTACATCATCGTCACCACCGGGGCGCACAACTATTGTGATCACGCCGTCTGTGTCTACTTCTGATTCGTAATCGGTGTCTTCAAATATTGGAGGAATAGTCACTGTATAGTTCCCATTTTCGTCCACGTCTACCGTGATCCTGCCCCCCGGTACATAGCCTCTGCCATCTACCCATACTGCTACATAGTGGTATGCGCCCATCAGATCAGCTAGAGTGAGTATACGCTCTGTTTCATACGGTGTTGGGAAGTCATCTCTATGCATTCCAACACCCGGGGCATTTGATGCTAAGAACCAACCGACAAACACACGATACCCTGCATCAGTATTCGGCAAGCTCTCACCTACCAGTGTACTTGCATATACATTCCCGCTCACGCCCGGAGCTAAGGTATGCAGATCTGCGATGGGTGCAGTCACGCCGGGAATCGTGGATGTTTGTGGGGTGACAAACGCCTCACCGGTTGGACGATTCTCGATCCTTAAGCTCGCACCG
>Ga0123355_10012243_pt1 | contig 13283 bp, 7 predicted proteins | sample TergutEmb28metaG_3_FD_89872 | JGI IMG/M metagenome (GOLD analysis project Ga0123355, IMG submission 89872) | Embiratermes neotenicus P1 segment gut microbial communities from Petit-Saut dam, French Guiana - Emb289 P1 | ecosystem: Host-associated > Arthropoda: Insects > Digestive system > Gut ... | reverse complement strand
ATATGGACTGGATTGGGCTGGCCCAGGATAGAGACAGGTGGCGGAAGCTTGTGAGTGCGGTAATGAACCTTCGGGTTCCGTGAAATGCGGGGAATTTCTTGACTAGCTGCAAACCAGTTAGTTCCTCAAGAAGGACTCTGCACCATGGAGTAAGTAAGTAAAGTTGTCCCGATGCACGCCACGAAATAACACCGGGAATAGCTGTAAGATTTTACTCATTTAAAAGGCGGAAAGTACTCTCCTACCCAAAGATTCTGGATATTCGAAAGAGCAATCCTCTTTTTTTTTAATATCCCAATCTTCGCTCCTGTTTTTCCTACTGGTAAGAGAAACATGTAGATAAATGTAAGTACTGAGAGCTTATAATACCGATAGGTTCTCCCCCCTTAACCTGCTCACCAGATGGAGGTGTTATGTCTTAGTATTCACCCCGGCCGCTTCATACCCAAGGAGGAAGGTGATTTGTCAGTTGCACTGCCTGTAGCCCCATCACTACACCGAATGAGCGATTCCATTTCAAGGGAGTTAAGAATGGATAAAAAAATTATGGTTAGAAAAACCTTATTAAACGAAACCATCGAAAACAGCCACATGCTGACGCAATATAAATTTAGGGTAGATCGACTGTAATTAAGACACGGGTGTGTGGACTGAATTTGTTTGGCTGAGGATAGTATCAGTTGGCGATCGATGGTAAATATAACAATAAATTTTTCCGGTTTTCTAAAATGCGATTAATTCTTGGTTATTTGCTACACCACACAGCAAATTTTATCTTCTCCGATAACATGTAAGGAACAGGACGGTCATACCGCTTTAAAATTTATTGGTTAGAGCATCGGCTGCAAGGGGCGAAACCAAAATATCTGTTTTTTGTCCACATTGTACTTACTTGTTCCTTTTACATTTTACGGTGACTATCTGTTATTTCCCTAGACAAAATTTACTGCTTGGTATTTCTAATTGAAGTACCCCCCTTTCTGTGTGAGGTGTAAATCGGAATGTTTTTGTATGATACAGTGTAACTGGAGTCTGCACAGACTCTGGACATGCACGACTGTAAATGCTGATGTAATGGTGTAACTCTCCACAAATATGCATATTTAATAAACATACATGGAAACACCAAGACCCTGGACTTTGTGGTAGACCCGTCCTCCGGTAAGAGAACGCCCCAAAACGACTATGATTGCTGTGGTCAGACTCACACTGAATTAGATCTGGCCATGAGACCCAGAGCGATCTATACGCCAAGACGGACAGACTGACTGCCAGTTATTAAGTAACTTGTGTTTAGTGTTCACAGGGTTATCTAAGACAGATGCCATATTCGTTGGCATCCAAAGAGCTGTAACACGCACAGTTTTTTTTTTCTTGTTTTGTTTTTGCGCAAAACCTGTGAACATAAACGCCACTTCACAATTTTAAATAATTGTACTATCAAATTAGGATAAACAGTTATTCAGTGGGTAAAATTATGTTGGACAAAAAGTATAAAAAAACGCGAAAAAATTAAAAAATGAAAAACGCGATATGTTTTGGTTGACACAGCCCAAGACTATTGCTGTAACATGTGGACAGACAGCTCTTAAAGTATCCAGCGTAAATTCCGAAAGCATGAGCTCTTAGAATTTTAGATATGTGTTACGTAACTATGCCGTCAGTGCGCCCGATGTCGTGTGGCCCGGGATAGTGTAGTCGGTATTACGATTCGCTAGGGGCTGGATGGTCCGAAGATCGAATCCCGGTGGGGGCGAGGGTTTCCGCACCTATAGGCCCTGGGAACCACCCAGCCTCATTACAATGTGTACCGGATCTTGCCCGGGGTAACGGCTGGGGAGTGGCGTTGACCACCCACACCATCTAGCGCCGGGGTTAAAGAAAGTATAGAGCTATACCTCTACTCCCTCTCTGGACCTTCGTGGCCTGTTCTGGAGTGAACCTTACCCCAGATTACATAGACTCAACGTTTATGCTTGTTAAAATATTGTCTTTAATCAGAGATATTCCTGTTTGTTTTACTGGAACAGAAAAGACGTAGGCTAGTGTGTTCCTTAATATCCTGTTCTACTTTGAGACAGTTTCACTGTATCGTAAAAATAAATAAGTCGCTGTAGCAAGTGCAAATATGAAGCCATTTTATTGCTGGACATTATCACTTCACACATCGGACAATTGTATGGTAATCTCCCATGGGAGGACAGTGGCCCTGCTACGTTCATGCATTACAATATTTGCGCGGGCCAAGCTAGGAAAGTGTTGCATTTTCCAAGTGTTGTTACACAGAAGTTGAAGTATTCATAACCTTTGTCTTCGTACTGCAAGCAGAAGGCATTTCAGTCACCACTCTGATATCGTGATCTGTGTCCTACAAGTTTTATGAGGACAAAGGAACAAAGTTCCGTTTATCAGCCAGTCTCTTGTTAGATATTCTTATAATAAAACCAACTAGATGCACTAATTTCTCTTATTTATTTTTGGAATAAAACCCTACACGTATCGGACAGTTCCTCTGTCCATCATCAGGAGTTTTTCATTGTACACACAGCAGTGGTATACGTCAGCAAACCAGTATGACATATACCTATTGCTGTGTGTACAGTGAAAAACTGATGATGGACAGAGGAACTGTCCGAAACATGTAGAATTTTATTCCAAAAATAAATTTGAGAAGTTAGTGCCTCTAGTTGGTTTTATTCTAAGAATATATCATGATGCACGGCCATCTTGAACGTCAAACTCTTGTTAGATCTTAAAAAGGGTCAACATTGGGGTTTATCCCAAACTTATCAAAGTTTTTTTTTTTTTAATTTCTTTGAACAGTGGTTTGTTGTCTGCGCTAAAGAAAACTAAACATAGGCCTACATTTAAGAAATATTTCATTTGCCTTAATATTGGGATTTAGTACAAGACAAAAAAATATATTTTTCATTGTATTCTCCAACGTTTATTCCAAATATTTTTCGACACTGTGAAGAGCAGAGCCGTTTCTGGGAAGCTAATAACCGCTCAGTTAATCCGTAAATTATTCTTTTATATGGAAACCCCCAAGAATTTACCGTTCTTGCTAGATATGGGCTTTGGAGTTCCTCCTGAGTTAGCCAAAACCACAAACATATACATCATTTTGCTCCAAGACAAGATTAATATTATCTTCCCATCTAAGGCAAGTTATTCCACCTTCCGAAGAAGGCTGTTGTCTCCATCTTCAGTGTACAAGAGTTAAAAACATTTGCTCTCCGCCAATACTGAAGTTTCACTTCAATATCCACAGCGATTCAGACTTTCTGATGTATGGAGTTATCATTAAATACCAATATTTCCAGGGCCTTGTGACTGACAGGGTGAACAGCCTTGTCCTACAAGGATTACAAGGATCCTGCGGTTCTGCAGACACTATTCCTCTTATCTTGAATCCTATTTTTGCACGAGTCGCTCGCCGTGTCTCCCAGTGCACGATTTATCTGCCTATTGTTCTCGTGCTGGCTGTCCTGCTCCATCCGTCGCAACTGTCGCACCGCTTCAAGCCTGGACCACCCGAGCGGTCGGCACTGCGGACACAAACCAGTGACACAAATTATATAGCAGCAGCAGGCAGACTTGGTACCTGTAAACACGGCCAACCCTTGTTTCCTCTCTCTGGTTGCCGGATTTCGTTCTTCCTTCTTCCACTAAATTCCAGCGGTTATTGCTACAGATTTTTGTTCTCAGGGTTATTTTGAAAAATCAATTAAGCAAAACTGACAAAAAAAGAAACACAAAGCTTATTGCACAATAGTACGGAGGGTGGTTTAGAAATGGATACAGAGGAAACGAAGTAGGCTCTAAAGATGCCATGCTCATTTGTTTTCATGAAGGGGCAGAAAAAATAGTCCATTTTGAAAACATCGTAACAGAAACGTCATAAGAAAATGCAATTTGTTTCAAATAATTTTAGAAATCAGCAGTGAAATTATAATTGTAAAAGAGGCTACGAGCAGGTTATCTTGAGGTGAATTTTGATAACTTTAAAACTGATCTTAAATACGTAGCCTATAACGTGAAAGGGGTTGGGGTGGGGTTTCTTGACTGGATCTGTTTGATTTGGGGTGAGGATCAATAGAGAACTCTTAGCTGGGAAATGTTATTTTTCTGAAGAAGGATTCTGTTGCATAGAATTAGTTTGATGCATGTGACTTCAGTTTCTTTCACCTTTCTGTCTCTTATCTGAAGCGTCATGTCTTAATAGACCTCAGAACTGTAACTCAGTACGAACATGTTTAAAATAATGCCTTAGAAAGTACTGAAACGTACAACAGCTAGTCAATTAATGGTGGCTGGGAGAATTACACAATTGTTGACTGATTACTGAATAAATAAAATTTAAAGCATTTAGCCGAAACCCAAACTAGAAGATTTGCTCAAAACGTTCACTAAAGTTTTTCCATATACCGGGTCACTGACAGCCTTTTCCTTCAAAATTCTTCCACTTCACAATTCTAGTTCTGCATACGGAATGGCATATTTTAACTCCACCGATACATGAACACTACCCAACGTGACCGGACCCAACGAAGGCTGATTTGCGTACTTAAAAATGTAATATACTCCCATTATTATAGAGGCAGTTAAAGTAAGGATGGTATGGGATTGTTCAGCAGTGCTTAGAATGACATTCAAGTTTACACGGAAAGCAAGCGTGTATTCATTGCTTAACGTTAAAATAATCTTGTCTGAATTTTAATCTGCTTTTCTTTTTTTATAGAGTAACAGATTACTTACTTACTTATTTACTTACTTACTCACTTACTTACTTACTCCATGGAGCAGAGTCCTTCTTGAGAAGTTAAGCAGTTCGCAGCCAGTCAAGAAATTCCCCTCATTTTATGGAATCCGAAGATTCGTTACGGCATTCACAAGTGCCCGCCACCTGTCCCTATCCTTAGCCAGATCCATCCAGTCTATGCTCCCAAATCCCACTTCCTAAAGATCTGCCTTAATAATATCCTCACATTTACGGCCGGGTCTCCCATGTGGTCTCTTTCCCTCAGGTTTTCCCACCAAAATCCTGTATACACCTCTTCTCTCACCCACACGTGCTACATGCTCCGCCTATCTCACTCTTCTCGATTTTATCACCCGAGCAATGTTGGGTGAGGAGCACAGATCATTACGTTCCCCATTACGTAGCTCTCTTCATTCCCCTGTTACCTCGTCCGTCTTATGCCCAAATATTCTCCTCAACACCCTATTCTCAGACACCTTCAACCCACGTTCCTCCCTCAATGTGAGCGACTAGGTTTCACACCCATACAAAACCACAGACAAACTTGTATACTATACTATACTATACTATACTATATACTAATCTTTTAATTTTTGGATAGAAACAAAAAAACAACAGCCTCTGCACCGAATGATAGCAAGCATTCCCTGATTTTAATCTGCTCTTAAGTTCTTCCTGAATAGAATTTTTATACGTTAAGGTTTTTCCCAAATATTTGGACTGTGCTACCCTTTCAATAGAACTATTATGTAGTAACATCTTATATAAGAGTTTGTCTGTCGAAGTGTTTGTCTTCCCTCTTAAGTTTCGAAATAATTGCTAGACGTACATGAAAATGTATATGAATATTACACCTTCAGAGGCCACCATATGTTTGTAGTGTCAATCGATATTATCAGTGTTGGTCGCGCGGACTCCAGTATGGAAGTGACATGAACGACACTGAATATGATCTTGAATATTCGTGTGGTAATTAAGTTCCGAAAAATGCGGGCCTTTTTTGTGTTTCTTTTTTGTGCAGCAACATGACTTTCGCTCGTGATCCGTCTTTAACTTTCTGTTTGATGGCGATAACAATAACCTGGAAGACAGACGTGGGGGAGATTTGGCATGGATTGCTATAGAAGGTACTCTGTTATACGTGAACTCGATGACTGTGTGAAATGTTTGAGGTTATTTATACAAAACTAACGTAATGGAGATTTGTTCTAGTAGAAAATATGCACGGAAATGAGTCAGTAAATTGGATAGCTGTTGTAAAAGCTGTCATCTACTAGAGGCCCATCTCATTAGGTCTTTTAACATTGGTTTGGTGCATTTTGTGATGAGGTAGCTTTTATTCAGCAGAACGCTTTTGTTAAGAACCGATTAGACTTACATAATATAACAAATGGCCATTAGAAATGTTGTTGCATTTTGTATCCGTTAATCGATCAGACCGTACAGGTTTCGATCTCAATATATTATCTTGCTGCTGCAGACGATGACGCATTATTATGCAGGAGTCACGTTGTTGGTGGATTACAAACACGCGAATTTTTCTTCCATGCAACAGTGGCGTACACAACAGATATAAGTTTGCAGTATTTCGAATAAATACCACAGTGCTTGACTTCCAACTATGTGCAGCTTACCTGTACACTATTCACATCTGTTAAGTGCAGTGAAAGAAAAGGGGAAGCTGAGGAAAATCAAGTACGTTGAAATTAATAACAAATTAAACCACTGTATAATTTTGTAACTGAGAAAATTATGAATTGCATAAATGTTGGATTTAGAGACTAGGATGAATGAAGCAGGCATGATACATTGGAAATGTTCAACAGTTGTATAAACTTTGTAGGAAAGCCTGAAACGACGATAATATTAAAATTGAATTTAAAGAAATGAGTTATTGGCGCGCATTTTGAAGACCGTAGTGAATCTACGATTTCCAGGATAGGAGAAGTTACTGACAAGTTAAGCAGCTATCAGGTCTGCAAGAAAGACACTGCTAACGATATGCAGCTAATAATTTTACCTTATTTCATCATGGCACCTTCGGCGGCGACAGTCATATGAGATAAAACCCTATTACGATGCAAGTTGGTCCAAGAATATTAGTAAAATTCGTTTGCACTTCTTTTATTTTATATCGGGATTTATTTAGTACCTTTTACGATGATGAACCCAGAAAGAATCGCACGAACTATGACATGGGGTAGGTACATGTTTCTTTGGTCGGGTAGCTCAGTCGGTATAGCGACTGACTACGCGCTGGACGGTCCGGGATCGAATCCCAGTGGGGACGAGATTTCCGCCCATCCAGACCAGCCCTGGGGCCCACCCAGCCTCCTGTAAAATGGGTACCGGGTCTTTCTCAGGAGTAAAGTGCGGCCGGGGCGTGCTGCTGACCACTCACCCCCTTCTAGTGCCGCGGTCGTGGAAGAGTAGAGCTATACCTCTACCCACTCTCTGGGCCACACCGGGCCTGTAACGGGAAAAAGTAAGTAGTAGTAGTACATGTTCCTTTAAACAGAGGTTAAACACCTTCTATTTATTATGACTCTGTTTTATAAAATGTGACGAAGGGCGCAGATCTGTAGGTATTATTAAAGCAAACTGTTTATTTTATAGCCTACAAATGAAACCTAGTTGTAATGTTAATATATTTTTATAATCGTTATTGTTATTATGCCAGTGCATCAAGTTTTTTAAGCTGCGTACTTTTCCTGAGAAGCAGCACTAGAAAGATTCGCTTCTTTCTGATTCAGGTTAAATTAGATTTAAAATTTTGTCCAACCACTGTGGGCACCAATAATTTACGATTTCCTACAAGATATGTTAGAAATATCATTACCTTCGTTGTTTGCCCTTTATGCATAAACCATCCTTCTAGCCGATAAATAGCAGGTGCAAAATTTGTGTTCAGAAATGTTGTTGTACTTAAAAGACAAAAGAATGCTTTAGATCATATTTTAGATTAGCTACTTATGTGTCTACTGATGTCTGCTTAACAGTGTTGCAACGTGTACTGTAGACTCACATTACGAGTCATTTCTTGTTTTCTTTTTTTGTGTGTGTTTTCTGTATATTAGTGATGATTTCGTAATTAACATTCTGGCTGTAGAATCTGCACGTTAATACACAAGAATGAAATAATAATAACAATAATAATAATAATTACAAAAAGTATGAGTAAGCAACATATTTCACTGCGAAGTAACATTACGTGTAGCACAAATTGTAAATACAGAACAGCTGCATCACTGTTTACCCTAGAAACATGGTTTGTTTCAGATACATATATAATTGTAAATACTCTGCATAAAGGTGATAACAAATATGATTATGAAAATAATAATAATAGTAATAATAATAATAATTTTTGGCCACAAAGTAAGTCGCATAATTATACCTTAATGATGATATCGATATGTCAGACTATAGGCTATAAGAGTGTTCTCCAAAATTGCTTTCATGGAGGTAACCCACAAATAAATTTTATATTCGTGATTTCGTGCATCGTAATTCTAGGTTGAAGAAATCGAACGATATGCAACAGTAAGCAACATACTGCTGCATCTCTTTGGATTTCTTCAACCTACCCCAAAAATATTTTTTTCATACTCCAAGAACCTATGAAAATGTTTACAGGCCAGAAAACAAAGAGACGGTTGTTTGTGCACAGAGATTACTCCAGCTCTGCCAACTGCCGAACAAATATTCCCGTAATATTTTGAGGTAAATTTTTATACTTCGAAATTTTCCACGTTATTTTAAAATATTTTTGCGTTTATTCCACGACGATTCGCTAAACTCAGTTCTAGAAGGGAAACTCTGTGCTATATCATCGTATAATGGTGAATGATAAGTGTATTGAATGTAGAAGGAAGTATTCCGTGCCTAATGTGATGTAACATCCTGGAATTTGATGGAGGGGTTGAGGATAACCGCGAAGAACATCAGTATAACCAATCGCCAAGTCCAAGCAACGTAACTTGCAGCAACTTTCGCCGTTGCGCGAGTGTTTTAGGGGCTTCCCGACAAACCGAGCGTGGTGAGTCGCTTATGTTCTGAGGCACCAGACTCGACGGCATACATTTCTCGTACTTGTGATACATACCTGATGCAGCCAGCATACAAAATCAGGTCGGCGTAACTCATGAATGACAAATGACATTCCCGTACTGTGCGGGTTATGTCACTCACTTGCATGCAGTCAGCTGTTTGCCCACCCATTGTTATGCACTGTAAACACAGTTCATCAGTGAATCTCAAATAAATAAGGATTTGTTTTTGAAGGTGTGTGCCATGCAAAATTACTTTGCGATTTGATCAGTTACTGCTCCATATAAAGTACTGTAAATTACAACATACTCTCTGCCGATCACGCTTAGTCGCAATTATGCTTTTTGTCATTTTCCTTTGTTAAACTAACAAGAGTGGATATATTTATGTTCTTGAGGAATGCACACATTGCATTTTTGTCTATGTTTATTGGACCGTGCATCATTGTGATATCTGACGAATAAAAAACCAACTAGATGTCATTTGTTACTTTTATTTTACTTCTTAGAACCTCAACATGTTTCGGGCATTAACTTGTTGTGCTTTAGCCGGTAGCCCGGATACCACCCTAGCCGAACCGCACCCTAACTCCAACACACAACAAATTAAGAACGAAACGACCAATGTGGTAGTTCAACAACACAGTCGCAAACTCCCAAAGATAGGCATATTAATGCCCGAAACATGTTGAGGTTCTAAGAAGTAAAATAAAAGTAACAAGTGACATCTAGTTTGTTTTTTTATTCGTCAGGTATTTTTGTCGCTTTTCCATCAGAATTGACCTCGAGCTTCACTTAATAAAATAGATCCCAAATGCATATATACAAGGGGTCAGATATTATAATGCCTTGTATTCCGCTCAATAACCGTTACATTGAAATCTAATAAAACAAAGCTAATGTCAGTACTAAAATATTTGTATATTTATCGTGCATTTTTATACAATTAAAATACTGTTTATGAAATATTTAAATTTAAATTTTAACTTTATATAAAGTAGGAATTAAGGGGTCTGTTAAACAAAACAGAAATTAAAACACACAAAAAAAAGTTTAGCATAAGAAATTATCCAAACTTCAACGTAACTGAAATCCGTTAAGTATTTCGGGAAAGGAAGCATAAGTACTTTCAGAAAGGCCGTCACTATTACGCAATCATTTCATCCAAGTTCTTCCAAAGAATTTCAGAATATGTGCCTATCTAAATTACTTCTTAATTTTGTCAAATATAACTGACAACAAACTGTAAATTATTTTAAACATGTATATTTTTTCTGTGCGTTGGCATTGCGATGTGCTAAAATACAGGTAAGGCCCTACAATTCATGCAATAACTGTCTTGTGAGAGATCATAGACCCATTTTTTGTGTTCATTCCAACTAAGAAACTAAAAAATGCAGAATATCTTGTTCAGAGAACTTATATGAAATTTGTATGAAAACAGTTTGACTCCTCTTACATTTTGTGTATCTTACAGATGCACGTATGACGGATTGACAAGCGGAGATAATAGTCCCAGAAGGAAAGCGTTGTTTACTTCGCCGTGGGATCCAAATATTTTCTTATACACTCAATAAAGATGGTTTCTCTTCCCAGATACATCGGACGGGAAATAAAACTAACAAGTAGGCTTAATAAGAATTAGAACATTTTACCCGCAGTTGATTAATTGAAAATTTCTTAATCCTTTATTTTACAGGGTGGATACATTTTGGTAGAAAAGATAACTTTTGTTTGTATACTAATGTGGGACACCATGCAATATGAACAATACCTTTTGAGTAACATGTTTTATTTTTGTTTGATTCTTATTTTTATATAAATTACGAAATTTGACATTAATTTCTTTTAACTTTCTTATATTACAGCTTGAAATGATTCCAAATCAGTTTCTCTTCCGAAATTTATCTCTGTATTTAGGGTTTCCAGAATGTTTGATCTGTAAATTCGTTGTATTTTTTAACCTCATTCCAACTTAGCCATTACTTCTGTTTGTAGGTCATGTTTGGTCTATTTGAACTCACGTCCTCCGAATAGGTTATGTATGAGCTGCCAAGTTGCATTACCACAGATCAACGATCTGTTCAACTGCTGTCATCAGAAATTGACAAGGTAGTTTTTTTTAAGTCGGACAATTAATCTCGGTGTAACCAAGATAAGTGCTATGGAAGGAGTGAAATCACAGCAACAAAGGAAATCAATCACATAGGGAAAATATGTTTTATGACAAGGACAACCCTCGACAAACTTGGCGTTAAAAGTATAAGGGTGGTAGATGCATTGTTAGAAGCTTCGTGCATGACGAGTGTACCATATAGGAAGAGAAGAGTAATTCAGGCGGCGCAATGGGCCGTGCGTAATGGCAATTATAACGCTGTGTGGGCACCACAAACCGGGCTGCTCCATGAATAAATGCTGAAATGAGTGGGGCGTACCAAAATAAAACTGAAAGGCATTTGAACAGACTAAGAATTCTTACGACTGTTTACAATAAATTAATATTCCTGGAATGTTTTATTCCAGTTTATATCTTCGTTTGGCCCTTTAATCCTTAGGCCTACCGTTTTAACTATAAAAACGCGAGCTTTAATTCCTGTACCATTAAATTACCGTTTTGGTTTATCAGCGCTGACACATATAAAGGGATATTTGACGTTGAAGACTTGATCATTCTGGATTTGTACGTCGTACCGACTGGTGAATAATTACCAGACAACATGGCATAACATCTCAGAAGTCTTGAAATTTGAAACCTGTGTTTTTTTTTTTTCAATGCCTTGGTGTGGTTAAGTAACACACATGTAACACGTTGAAAATTCGAGTCTTCTGGGATATTAAATCACATCGGCTGGTAGCTCTAAGGCAGTTCCTTCGAAACGTAGTTGAATATTTACCAACCCATACGGCTTAACATCCCACAGAACTAAAATTTTCAGAACATGACGCCTTCCATATTGCAGGCATAGTAATATCTGTAAAGGACCAAACTTACTGTCTACAGGCTGAAGACGCCTTCAGTAAGTCTGAAAGTTTTGACAGCCGAGTCGGTACGTAACAGTGTTGATGTAAGCGGTTCAAAGTGAAATCTTACGTATCTGAGATAGCCAAAGTGACAATCTACGTAAGCCCTGAGACTTAAAAAACGTATTATCTGAGTTGTGAAATGCGTACAATTCGAGCGGTATATTTGCACAGTAGATGAGTAAGGTGTGTCAGAGGGCGGCAGTTCCAGTCACTGCCAGAGGTGCACAGCGCTGTAGATCAATCGTGCCAGTAGCATCAGTAGGCCCGCCCAGATAATTACAGGGCTGAAGCGTCTCTAACTTCTGCTACTGACACGCTCGTTCATCCCCCTCCACTGGCATCCCATTTGATACAGGAAATATAATTGGAAGGCTTTTCTCCCCCTTCTAGGCCTATTTTATTTCAACCAGTCTCTACTGGAACACAACCTTCGGCGTACACATATTAGACGTAAATATGAAATTTCTTCATGTTTAAATGTGGATATAAAGTTTCATTTTCTATATCTCGTAACTAAATTCTGGTGAGTTATCAACTACATATACTGATCGTCTGTCAGTAGGAATGCAGGCTGGATGTATCCCACAGCATTTTCGCAGAGAGACAAAGAATACGTTCTTTCCAGCATTTAAACGCCGGACTTCCACCGAGCTATCTTGACCCTCTTTTATCACGTGCGGTACCGAAGATGGCAGTCGTGTAGGGAGGACTGTGTTAGTATAGAGTTGCCGTTTTCAGGCATTTGTTTGGAATTCGTTATGTGTAATTCTACTCAAATTATCTAGGCCAGGGTTGTGCAACCAACGGCCGGCCGTGTTGTTTTAGGCAGCCCGCGGCCACATTTGTAAATTAAATAAATAAATATATATATATATGTGTGTGTGTGTGTGTATGCATATATCCCAAAAGTTACACAGTTGTTTAGGAAGCTAGGTGTACCACTTATAATGACGTTTACACATGTGGTTCGCGAGCCACATCACAACAGATATTGTGAATTTTGCCAGAGTTGTTTGACACCACTTTTCCCAGTAAATGTCGGGTCACCATGTGAAATTAAACCACAGACTGCCTTATTCCAAATTATTTCAAATTATTTATTCAAGAATCGTCCCACCACGTCCTCGGCTGCTGATACCGTCGTGAAATTATCAGCACCTAAATAAATAAATAAATAAATAAATATGTACTGGTATATGTGCTAATATAATGATTCCCTGCAGGCGTTTAAGGAGTTGGGTCTAAGAGTATAAGGCCTATGTAGAAGTTTAATCTAGTGGCTGTAAATAGCAAGCTTGAAGCTTCGGTTTCTTTATTTCATACGATATATTATATTATATTATATTATATTATATTATATTATATTATATTATATTATATTATATTATATTATATTATATTATATTATATTATATTATATTATATTATATTATATTATATTATAT
>Ga0123355_10012242_pt1 | contig 13283 bp, 11 predicted proteins | sample TergutEmb28metaG_3_FD_89872 | JGI IMG/M metagenome (GOLD analysis project Ga0123355, IMG submission 89872) | Embiratermes neotenicus P1 segment gut microbial communities from Petit-Saut dam, French Guiana - Emb289 P1 | ecosystem: Host-associated > Arthropoda: Insects > Digestive system > Gut ... | reverse complement strand
TTCACAGTGTGAGGACTGATAATAGTACCTTCGACAGGGTGGAGGAGTTTAAATATTTGGGAACAACTTTAAGAAATCAAAATTCTATTGCAGAAGAAATTAAGAGCAGATTGAATTCAGGAAATGTTTGCTATCATTCGGTGCAGAATGTTTTGTCTTCTAGGTTGCTATCTAAAAATTTAAAGATCAAGATATATAGAACTGTAATTTTGCCTGTTGTTTTGTATGGGTATGGGTATGAAACTTGGTCGTTGACACTGCGGGAGGAAAGGAAGCTGAGGGTGTTTGAGAACAGGGTGTTGATGAGAATATTTGGACCTAGGAGTGACGAGGTAACGGGGTAATGGGGGAGATTGCATAACGAGGAGCTAAATGACTTGTACTCCTCACCCAATATTGTGCGGGTGATAAAATCGAGAAGAATGAGGTGGCTGAGCATGTGGCGCTTATAGGTGAGGAGAGGGGTGGGAGTGTGTCTCACCGCTGTGTTGGTACGGAGTAATTGAATGTAGTCCATGAACTTAGACCAGTATACTGTAAGTGCAGTATTAATATTACCCTGCAATCCACATGTGGATCTCTCAGATAATTTAGCTCTTTGTGTACGTTTGATGAATTGTGATTTGAAATTTCTCCAGTACGTTTAATTATCAGACGGACTGACAATTGAAGAAGGTAGTGTTCCCTGCCTGGACGAGGTGTATAGTCGATATAGATAGGAATTATTCAGTGTGTGTGGGGGCGGGGGGAGTGGTACGTTTCGAAATAATGGGGCTACCAATTTAAAGTAAACCTGATTTTTAGTTATTAAAGTTCCTGTGAGATTTTCCCGACGGAGTTTTCGATACTTTTGTCACATACCTGCTTTTAAACTTCAGTTCATGCGTGGCTGTTACCCATCAAACCTTGTAATGGTGCCCATTTCGCGATACTGGATATAGAAGGTCAGTGTCCCAATTCGGGCTCGACCACCAGTTCCGATCGTTGTCGGCAGCAGGGACTGATTCTGACGCAGGAGCTCACATATCCTCCTGTTCAATGTTTACCGGGCTAAAGCGGCCGGGACCTGACAGTGCGCCAAGTGTAAGAATGTCTAGAATTGTATCTCAATTAGCCACAATCCTTTACAACGTTGTGCTCTACTAAGAAGTGGACCCACCTGTCCTGATATGCAGATTCGAAACTTCTGGCTTACGACGCCTTGTGTGGTGTTCGAAGGAGCTGCATACCTGTGTCTAGAAGGTCCGCGTATTCCAAGGAAAGTAACTGCTTATCTTCTCTTCCCCCATTTTTGTGCCATTTCGTTAAATTATGTAGGAGGGAGCTGGGGTCCAGGCGCCTGCACCGACACTGCCACTGGACAACTGCCAGCCCATCCTTGATAACATCGCAGTGACGACGCAGGATGTACGCATATTTTGCCATGTAAAGAAGCGACTGACGTCATAGCCAAGGCTTTCCCCCAAGAGGGCAGCAGGTTTACCATAACGGGTTAAAGACTCGGCCTGATGTGGTCGACGGTGCTGAGAACTCACAATTTTTGGCACAAAACCTACACAGTCACTTCTCCGCTACTGACGTTCACAGCGAATTAATCCTTTGAGGCACAAATTTCAAATTAAAAATTGTAACAACTGAGTTCCTACTACCTCAAGGAAAAGGCTGTCAGTCTCCATTACAAAAGACTCTTCGATAACATTGTAGCTCACGGGCAATCCCAGGTCTCTTACTGTGTATAGTGCAGAACATTTAAACTTCACACTCTCCACTGAGTGCATTTATGAATTTTGTTTAATTCTCAGCATAAGAGCGATTATTTCTCTATAACTTTAACTACATGATGTTTTTAATGGCGGTTAGATGTGTTTTCTGTGATATCGGATTTGAATCTTTACATAAAATTTGTTTCATTTTCAGTCTGCACAGTGTTATTTTCCCGATCGCCCACGATAATTAGTGTAAATATAAAACCACGATTAGCCTGAACTACACACTTAAAACAGATCGTTACAGTACCGTCAGAAGTCATTCCTGAATAAAAGAATGTGGCTTTGTGTGACGGAACTGTAACAATTTGTTTTGAGTTCATAAACATTGTGGGATATCCTCCAAGAAAACCTGACTACTTTGCTTGTGTCCTTTCTGTTTTGCTTATCCAGTGTTCACATGTAGTTCATTACATTGCCGTAAGACGCCACAAACAGACGACATCACAGTGAAAATGGTTTGAATTGCGTTGTATGTATTTTTTATTGTTTGGTGTTGGTGCATTGTGCTGTGTGTTCTGATATGTTGATAGATTTTGGAGGAATGTATTGTCTCAATAATCAGGGTTGAATAGTGATATGTATGCACGGTACTGAAGGGTATCAAAACTGAAATGTGTTGAAATGATAGGTGCGCAGGTAAATGTCATTTGTGTGATAAAGAGTTCACGTTAAGGCCTAATTATTTTTGTTATAAGTTTCAGTTTGTTAAACTTCAAGAATTTCGTATATGTAGCACTTAACTGGTCTCCTTTGTATTTGAAATGTCCGACCTGCAAAACAGAAGGCTGCCTATCCGTAACGTTTTTCGTGGTTTTTCTCACTGCCTCCAGTCAGCCTCAGACCAGCCACGACCGCTTCTTTCCATCACCGTTCCAGGTATTTTTATTCACTTATTCTACATGTGGAAACCACTAAGAACGAGGTAAACAAATACATAATTACGTTCGATCTGTCATAATGCCCAGGAGGAGACTGAATAATTTTGTTGTTATAAACGCGGTAGCAGGGGAGGAAAAACATTTCAAGACAAGTAGAGGCCTGTAGGTATATTACTTAAAATGTTTACAGCGTGTTTTATTTTAAATTTAAATAACAATGAAAACTTCGTTAGAACAAACATTGCTGTAATGGCTTGTAAATTTTCACACAGGTTCGTTTAAAAAAATTGGTAAATTAATCAGTTGGTACCACAGAATATCTGACGCTATAGATGAAGTGTCGTGTAAACCGATGTCGTTATAGCCGGGTTCGACTGTATCCCGCCGAAACATACGCGATGAAGTTCCATAGTATCCGAATTCAGCCAGATGAATTGTTTCGACTAATATACTTGCGGATAGGCGGCCAGAAATACGACACAGTGTCGCGGACTAGGTCCATGTGACTCAGGTTAGGAGCGAGTGGCGGACTGTTGTGAATGTGACACTGAACAGTATGTTTCCACAAAATGTGGGGAATTGTTGAGCCGTCGCATTCAGTTTCTCAAGAGGGAGCCTGCTGTACGACTAATTGTATTAACTTAGATAGGCGAGGTGACCGCACCGAGGAAAGTTATTTCAAGCATTTTTATGCATCCTGCAATTTACGTTGCATGAAACAAATTGCTCGAAACCAGTTTCTTCGGTATGCGTGGCACCTAAAGTGTAGTGCAAGTGATTTAGGGGAAGTGAAGTAGTTTAATGATAACACTTGTGATTATCGAGCTGTTCATACTTCTTGGATGATTTTTATCTGAATACTTGTGGCGCTGCATACCCGTGTCATTTAGAGGGAGAATGATACACGTGGGTGTGTGGAGTGAAGATCGTCTGAGAGGGAGTGGACGGGAGGATGTGTTTATTAGGAGAATCTATTAGCGGGTTCGTGCAAAGTACGCCATCTTGATTCACCTACACTATATTGCCAAAGAGCTTACATAAAAATATGCTACTACATGTAGCAGTACATTCACATAGTATTAAGAAGAAATACATTCTTCTACATCCTCCCCACCCTGGTAAACTTCCAGTGTGATGACCAGCTCAATCGGACGGGTGATTTCATTCCCTTCTGGGGCGCAGAGTACAACGGTGCGTATCATTCCATCTCGTCCCTCTATGAGCTGTTAGATGACAGCCCTTTTCCACACGTGCCGTGGACGGACGTCTTCTTGCAGCAGGGCAACGTCTCCTCTCCTAAACTCGGTAGATGTTTGCTGCTGCCGGACTTCATGGAAACCCCTCGACGTCGTGAGGTACTCCCTTTGCCACCGTCCCCAAAAGTCGTCTGCGTGCTTCTGTCGCATCCTAAATTCTTTTGTTAGGCTCCCATGCGTCTCAGGCTCTGGTGCAGTTGGTATTTCCGTTAGTCTCTCCCCAATGAGGAAGTGTGCTGGTGTTAATGCCCCTGCATCGTTTTCTGCCCGCACAATGAGTCTTGAGTTAATGGCAGCTTCTGTAGCCACGAGAGTGGTATTCGGCCGTTCTTCAGAAACGTGGAATCGACCCAGTACGTTACGTAAACAAATTTTCGTGTTCCAAATCATCCTCTCCCACCATCCTTCTCACCAAGCTGCCCTCGGAACGATAAACTTCCAACTAATGTTTTGATGAGCGAGGAATTGGCGAGTTTTGGCTGCAAATAGAGAGGTCCATAGTTGAGCCAGGTGTTTGTTGGTGGCATGAAAGTTCTGAGCGTTGTCCGTGTAAACGGTGTGTGGCAGTCCTCGTCTTCCCACGAATCGTTGGAGAGCCAGCAAAAACGTGTCAGTGGTCATATCAGTGAATAATTCCAAATGAACGGAACGTGTAGTAGCGCATTAAAGAGCAATATAACCTTTCCTCATGTTACTCCCCACCTTGATATATAAAGGCCCTGCGAAGTCAATCCCTCTAACCCCGAAGGGTTTCTAAGGTGTTACCCGGTCTGCGGGAAGTGGATCCTCGATTTGGTGACCGTGGTGGGCTTTAGCCATCTTGCAAATTAGACATCTGTGCAGAATATTTATGGCTTGACGTGCACGCAAAATCCAAAATTCTTCTCTGAATTCGGATAGAATGATCCGCACTCCTAGGTGTTGAAGGCGTATGTGCGTTTTCCAAATCAATAAGTGAACAAAGTGGTGCTTTCGGTCGAGCATGAGTGGGTGAACTAAGTCTTTGGAAAGGTCGGCGCAATTTAAGCGCCCTCCAAGTCGAATAAGTCCATCTTCTAGGAACGGGCTAAATCGAATGATTTTCGGTTCCCTGGGCAGGTCAGCTTTTTTCTGAAGTGCATCAAGTTCCGCCGAGAAACATTCTGCATGGACCGCGTTGATCGAGTGCAGGCGTGCTTGAGTGAGTTCTGACGCTGTCAGTTCGCCAGATGTTCAGTGGACACGCCGGATGTTTCGTATAAAGCGAAAGATCCAAGCTGTGACGCCCAGCGAACTCCAATAGGAACTATACCTTGACGGGTCAATCAAAGGCGCAGGATTCTGGATGTGCAAGACTGGATGACGAGTCTTCCTTTCTTCGTGTGGGGACTGTTCCGTAGTACCCGCGTCACGTGGCCATGATTCGACGCCCTTCGACAGCCAAGCCGGCCCTCTACACCTTGTGTCCAGAACTTTTAGCTGGTCGGCGTTCACGCCCTATACAGGTAGTCTGCTGCGTTTTCTACTCCTGGGCAATGCTTCCACTGTGTCGGCGTCGTAAATGTTTGTATTTCCGTGACCCGGTTACAAACGAATGTTTTCTATATACTGGGATTACTACGTATCCAACTCAGAGCTACGGTAGCGTCAGTCCATAACGTAGCATCCCTGTTGTCCAAGCCTGTCTCTCGGCAGAAGTACTGCAGTAGCCTAGCGTTTGGGCGCGGCGATGACACACGATGAAAGTGATGTTCAAATCGCCTGGCGTGGCAGGTTTTGCTGGAGGTATGCCCACGAGAAAATTCAGGTGTGCTTGAATGATACGGTTCGTGTCTCCATGTCTAGCGAGCAGAATTCTCTTGGTCTCTTCGTATGTATTTGCAGTCACAGCTATTCCGTCCACCAACATTTTTGGTTCCCCCTCCAAGTATCCTCAGAAGAAAACATGTTTTTTGGTAGTCGAAAGTCAATGGACGATCGGACCTGCTCCCAAAATCGAGAACAAGTCTTCACATTACCTGCAAAGGGCTCAGGTTTGATTGCGGAAAGCTTCACCGAATGTGTGACCGGACCATTAGGGACGGTTTAGTTGGCTTAGTTGACCCGTTGATACTCACTCGTGCAGTGGAAGAGGACAGATCGTTGTTCATACGTCTACTAGCATTCTGGATTGCCCGTTTCTTCTTGTAGATATATTCTTCACAGGCCTTTATATCTTCCTCTTACTTGTCGGATAAAAGTTCATGAAGAGCATAATCCAGTGAGATAATTCTGTGTAAAGTCTCTTGCAAACGCCCGCGGTAGTTTTCAGAGTCATCAAGTTAAGTGTAATCAGCAAACCCATCTAGCAACATGGAAAAGCGGGTCGCATTTGCCTTCTCCCTGGCTCGCCGTCTCTTCATATTGTGGAGTTTAACAGCTGGTTCGTCCGTCATCATAATACAAGTTACACTCGTGTGGTCGCGTGAGCAGGAAATGTGTTCAACGCGCTCGTAATAAGGTCTCCGCCTGGTAAATTGCACTAGTAACCGTGAGAGTGCAAGCAACCAAGTGCTGTTTCACAGTTGCAACAACAGATGGCACGCGTACAAGTTTTCGGATAATGCAACTCTCACTACGGCCTAATAATTGATTTAGTTAATAATAATAGCAATAAGCAATCGGGGTTTAAAATCAGTAAGCCACTGAAACTAGTAAGTCGTAGTAAGTCGATTCCTTTTACTTAGCTGCGTATGTAACGGACGATCGTCGTATTGAAGCGATGCGTAATGGCGACTCGATCTCGCGGCGTTCTGGATGGCGTGTCTTATCCCTTCTTTTCTTGTAAACTTTCTTCCTTCCAGAGTGCAAAGAGATGAAAGTTTTCCTTACTCACTTTCGCAATAAGTGCACTGTACCACTGCTTGTAAATCCCATGTAATCCTGGGTTTCGGCACCAAATATTAGGAGTGGCTAGTAGCGGGTTCGTGCAAAGTACGCCATCTTGATTCACACACAATATATTGTCAAAGAGCTTACATAAAGATACGCTACTACTGGTAGCTGTTCATTCACATAGTATTAAGAAGAAAGACGTTCCTCCACAGTGTTTATTGATGACCCAGATCATGTGACCTTCCCCACAGGCGGAATTGAACCTGCTGAAAGTACTCAGTTACCTGGCCCACTACCGTCACATAAGCATAACAGTGAACATAATTCGGCTTTTTTTTTACTTAGAGCAGGTAGGAACGAAATGAACGGCACAAACTCTACCAAAAACACAAAAAGAAAAACCTCATTAATTTACAACATAAAACACGAAACTGTCTTTAAGAAGTACGTCGTGTGCAATTGTTATCAATAATTGTGAGCAGGAAGGAGCTGGAACACAATGAAACAAAAATAAAACACAGAGTTTTGTTTTATCTGAATCAGCCCTCCCGTTTGGATTGAAATAAAACATGAGACATGAGAAATTGGATTTTATCTTATGCTAAAAACATTACAAATATTTATTATTTTAATAAACAATAAATATGTGAGATCTTGCTAATGAGGAATTTGCACGTTCCCAATGTACTTGTGTTTTCAACTCTCTGTAAAAAAATGTGCCCGAAGATGGCTCTGATGGACCTAAACATGTAGCACAGTGTTTTACCGCATTAGAATATTATGTTTGACGGTATACCTTGTTTCTTTTTTACACAGAAAATGTAACGGAATGAATCATCATAAAATTGCAGTTAGTTTGTTACGAAGTTAGTTGTGATCCGACGTACGCCGTAATAGGGCGGCAAATTCTCCGGCAGGTCCGTTGTGCATGTAGCCTCCGCATCATTCTGCAGGCGATCAGCAGTTATCCTTCGCGTCGGAGCGCTTAGCGTGACTTAGAATAAGGAAAGTCTTGAACACCTCCAGAACCTGCTGAGAGAAAAAGACAAAGGAAAGAGTAAACTGGCTAAGGCTGTGCAACTTCTGATATGTATTGAAGAGGTACCCAGTTCGAATTTCAACAGAGGTCTGGCTAAACCGAAGTTCTGCGTGGTTTTCATTATGACATTCAGTCAAATGCCATTGTAGTACGTGAAATTGCACTATGACTTCGGCTGGAGCATTGCTTCCAATTCATCGTTCATCATTCGTTGTGCCATTAGGCGCCATATAATCAGAAATAACGACAGCATGTTTAAATAAATAAGTAAATGAGTAAACGTGCATATAAAACATGCATTAAAGGGGATGAAAGAATTGGAAAGTGTGAGATGGAGAAACGTTTAAAGTGCAAGAGAACGTTAGATGGCCATTCTGAAGAGGTCTGGAAAAAATGTGGTTGTAATGTAAAGAATAATGGAGAGATGGGCGAGAAAAATGAAAGAAATACAGGAGACGATTAGATGACATTAAGAAACAGATGTCAGGAGAAGTTTGTTGTCACATATTAACGGAGACAAAACAGCTGGCGTTTTGATTGCTGGTTTGGCAGAGAATTTAGTGATGAGAGAATTGAAAGGATTACAGGGTATGCGTGCAGCAGGCGCATTTATGTATTATTTGTTGGCATGCAAATTTTTCCTTCGTCAGTAATAAATATTCATGGAAGTTAATTTGTCAAAAACCTGAGGTCAGAATTTCATGTGCATTTCGCAATAACTTAAGTTGTTTACGCTGCTTGTGTAGTTGTTGTGCTGTGTAGTGCTTAAGCTGTAACTGTGTTATAAAAGAGTGGCATTTCCTTCACGTTATATATTTTTTTATTTTCCGTGAAAGGAATTTAAATGTCACTTTTATGAAAATGTGTGGCAAACGTGAAGGTAAAGTGTGGTTTTAATACCGAAAATTGATTTATTTTAATTAAGATTACGTCGTGTAAATTACGCTTCTTCTTAGCACGTGTGTGAATGTGAAACAAATTGATAGTCTCAGTATTCCACAAAATACGAGTATAAAACTTTCATGGTTGTGGACAGTGTACCTGTTGTGATTAAAGTTTCAAGTGCTGAGAGTAACCTGAATTATATATGTGCATTCAGCTCGAATCGCTCAGTAAACACATCGTCGGTTTTATGAAAACCGGTCAATATTATGTAGGGAAATAATCGCTCTCTGTTCTGAGATTTACGCAAAACACACAAATGCACTCTGTGGGCAGAACGCAGAAATGTTGAATGTTAAATCTCGTACTTAAACTAAGCCCTGGACTTTGAATGGTTAATTGTGAAGCAGCAATGTTTTAAACACTACGTATAAAGCAATCGTCTTCATTCTGAAATTGTTCTCCGCTTATTAACACTACTGTACGCTGTAGGTGGAAGTTTGAAATACGGGATATCATGTTCCATAATTGTATATAAATGTTGCCATTTCTGTAATTGAGGCAGTTGCATCCAAAAACTCTACCGCGTTTCTGGCACGTAGCATTGACCTCCGCATTTTCGCAAAATGTTAGATACATCACGCAGTAAATTCATTTTCTTTGGGTCTTCTGTGTTAGGTTCACCGCAGCAAAACGTAGGTTTAAATACACATATGTACATCGGTTCGTTGTCAGTATCACAGCACATTGTAGTTAGGTGCTTGAAGGAGTATAATTGTAACCATATAAATATGGTATTAGGAGTGAGGAATAAAACATATTCAGAAACTGTACAGTATTTATGCGTCACTTTAACAGTTGCAACTACCAAACGCATTAAAAGAAATGCAGTGTAATGTGTTAGCTTTGGGTATTTTCCATGAGGTCTGCTTTAGGAAACGCATTTGGGATTCCAAAATGTTGTGAAAGATGGAAGCAGTCTACGATTTACGATTGTTTTATACAGTAGAGAAACTCCCGAGGCAAAAAGAATAAGGGGAATCATAAATAATTTACCAATAAAGTATACGTGCATTTCGTTACCTTGTTGTGGTCAAAGTGGCACTGGGGCAAGTTTTTCTCCAACTACTTCGGTTTTCCCCTGTCAGTGCTTCATTCTCCTCCCGATTTATCCTTAGCATAAAAAAACACACGGTCGATACCCATAAACTTAAAAAAAAAACAATGTTCTTACGGATATAAGTGAGCATTGGATTGATGAATACTTAGAGGCTGAGATGAAACTTAACTACGTTTAAATATTCATTTCGTACCGCGCAGTAAACGCACTCCGCCTCGGCCATTAACCAAGAGCGTGCTAGTTACTGCATCGGCTTTAGCAACGCGATCTGCTCCAGACGTCGCTGCCTATCGACGTATCGTTCTGCCTTTCCGTAGAATAAAGTAGGGATGAGAGCAAAGTAATTGATGTCACGCACTCTACGAGCTAATAGAGCAGGCTCTCCAGTGGCGCCTCGAAACGGCAGCATTTCCTGCTCTCGTCGTGCGTTGTCTGGCTCTGTATTACTAACTAACCCCAAGACTCACGGTGTTCTGAAAGTTCCGAATGATGAAGCACGTGATCAAAGGCTTTTCTGACATTATAGACTGAAGAAGCTTCCATATTCAGAGCATCCTCCCACACTGTCTAAACAAAACCTTGTACCTTGAAAATGGAAGCAGTGCTACTGAACTATCTAAGAGGTATTTCATATCCTGAAGACTGTGACTGTGTCTAGCTTCGAAACGTCGAAAAACACCAACCCATGACATGACAGTTTGCTCACGAAAATGTAAGATCCCACGTGTTTCATGCCTGGCTTCTCTTTTAAGCTGCTTTTCATGTGTAGAATCTCCTTGACACCCAACAGAATGGAAATGCGACGTAATAACATTTGGAACTGTGTTGCCGCGGTATGCTGTAAGTAAGGGGTTGCAGTGGGTAGAACCTGCAGCATGGAGACTTGAAACTGGTGCCTGCTGAATACAAGGCTAAAGCGACAAATAAAAGAATTGCGAGGCACAGGGAAGGAAGAATGGGAGATAAAAAATTCTTTATTCGTTGTAATTCGGTATGTAAGACAATAAAGCTGGTTAAAATTTAAATTGTTATCCTACTTTGTCGCTGTGTCAGCCAGCACTTCAGTAATTGCTCATGAATGAACAGCGTCATCGTACAGTTTCAGTTGTTTACTACTTTCCAATAAATCTCCAGCCTAGTTCGATCAATACAGATCATCTTTAGGGAGACATTACGGATGTGCAAGTGGTCCTGCCAAGGCCTACATAATACATAGTCATACACAGTTCACATGAAATATGTAATTATGCTAGATTATTACTTTAATGAGATAATCTGTATATTTTGTTCGTTTCTTTTACAGTGTAACGTGTTAGAATGTTTTGTGAATGATAAATTGCAAGGGATGTGAAAGAAAACTCTGCCTGCGTCGGAATATGAGGCATCCTTCTGGTTATTGCGTTGGGTCACGGACAAATAGCGAGTCATGATAGCCGAATTCCGGGCCCAGTATTGACCTCTCAGCTGGATGTATGGAAATTAGATTTAATGAAATAGGATAGGAAAATTTAAACAGAAAGGGGGAAGAGGAATACGTGCGAAAATAATGAAAAACATTAAGAAAAAGGGAAAGGGAAAGTGTAATAGAAGAGCTTTGGGACAGGCTACGTGTGAGATCCAGCGTCATCATATCACGTTTATGCAAATGACGCTGAAACCAATCAGGCGCATGATTGCATCGGCATGGCGACTCTCATCAGCTTGTAAGCAACTCTCCTGTATCAACCACGGAACCGTCATGGAATAAGGTGACGCCGCTTCGGATGAGGGGACAGCATTGTGTAATGGCATAGAGAACGGGTACACACAGTTGTATGTCGACATCGGTTTGTGAGGAAAACAGCTTTAACATTTGTACTGTTAAAACAAAAGTAATGGCGTTTAATGGAAGAGAGCTCAAAGGACTTATAAGAACAAAAATATTACTGACAGCAAAGTACCGAACAAATGATATTATAAAACTACTTGGGATGTGTTGCATTTTATTTCAATTATACGTCAATGTAATATCGGTATGGAACAGTTTGACAGAAACCTAGAAAAGAGAAACAATTTATAAAACAGTATATAAGATTATACCACATTATGGTGGTACCAGTGAGAATTGGCCTTCTGTGCAACAGCATGGGAGAAGAACTGAGATGGCGGGTGTGAACTGCTGAGATCAGCTGCATGATGCACATTTTATGGCCGTACGACAGATGAAAGAGTAGGAGAGTAACTGTATGTATACAATATAAGTTACGTTACTGTAGACTGTGGTAGCAAAAGGACTCGACATTTATTAGTAATGAAAGAAATACGTATTCCCAAGGTAGTCTGTGAGTACACTCCGACCGGCAGAAAAAACTTAGGTCGACCAAGGAAAAGGTGGACAGATCAAGAACCATGAAGTTGGAACAACGTTGGGAGGCCTATACCTTGTTGCTACTGATCATGATTTTTTCCCCATTTTTATTCTTTGCTTGAGTTTTCCCTCAAGAATTCTAGAGATAGTATAGCACCTCTTACTGGCCAGTCAGAGTTGAAGGCGCTGTTGTCACTACAGTGGTTGGTAGTCTATGTATTTCCCTTTTGCGACATGTGTGATGTTACTCAACCCCCATCAGTTCTGGCTTGCGAACTGATTTGCATAACTTGCCACTGGCGAAGAAGTGATGCTGTAGTGGCTTCGGAAGGGCAGCACATGTGACCCAGTGCAGCGGCCAGTAGTTGAGCACTGGACATCATAATGACGTCACATACTGTTCTGGGAATGGGAGGAATGAAGATGAGAATACGGTATGGAAGAAGCGTGAAATTAATTAGGGATGGGTGTGCTGTCCAGAAACCATTTATACCATTTGGGCGTTTTTACGGAATAAAAAACCCCTTTGTATGCACAGCATGTTCGTCCGTCCGTCCTTCAGCCACCATCAGCCATCAAAACACGTCGGATTTTCTTGAGATTATGAAGAGTTCCTTACAAAAATTACTGGAGCAAGCGCGATTTTAATGAAAACTGGCTCAGTGAAAACCTTGCTGAGTAAATGGAATTCTCTCCGTTTGCGCAAACATTTTGGCCTACTTGGATGCAGATTGGTGCAAGAGTTGATGCTATTGATAATTCCTGAGTTCCATGAAAAATCTGTGTAGCGAAAACCGTACGTATGGACTAGATTGGAGTGTGTATACTTGTCTAACACAACTATATATATATATATATATATAGTTTATAGTTTACTATAAACACAACGGGGATGACGAACCTTATGCCATACAATTGGGCTAAATGGAATTACACTTACGCGTGTACCGTAAAGTTCCATTACATTTTGAAAGTAAGGAACGCTTCTGTCAGATTTGTCAGCGCAGTATTCCAGATACATCAAGTATAGTCCGTTATATATTTCTTTAACGTATGGTGTCTGACAGCTCAAATTTTTTTAACTGAACACGCTAATGGCTTTCGAATTTGAATTCACAATTCAGGTTACTTTGGACAGT
>Ga0123355_10012241_pt1 | contig 13284 bp, 8 predicted proteins | sample TergutEmb28metaG_3_FD_89872 | JGI IMG/M metagenome (GOLD analysis project Ga0123355, IMG submission 89872) | Embiratermes neotenicus P1 segment gut microbial communities from Petit-Saut dam, French Guiana - Emb289 P1 | ecosystem: Host-associated > Arthropoda: Insects > Digestive system > Gut ... | reverse complement strand
AATGTGTGTTTTTATTTTCTCTACAACTTTTGTCTGAAACATTTCTCATTCTAAGAAGAACTGAGCAAGAGATGATCAAAATGTATATTGGTCTTTGTGTAAAGTACCCATATTCTTGTCCAATTTTAATGAAACTTGAATTCTCTCAACAGATTGTCAGAAAATACTCACATATCAAATTTATTGAAAATCAGTCCAGTGGGAGCTGAGTTGTTCCATGTGGACAGACAGCAGGCAGATATAATGAAGCTAATAGTCAATTTTCACACTTTTGTTAATGTGCCTAATAATTAAACATCCTCCTTGAAGAGACTCTCAAGTACACCACTGCTGTTCAATAGAAAATATAAAACCATAACTATGCTAGAGTTCGTGGAAGTGACTGCCAGATGATACTGGAAATTCTAAACTTCTCATTTTCACTATTTTTGCTTCAAACCCCACTCCTAAAAAAGAAGTAAGTATGACAACAGCCAAAATAAGAATATCTGCTTTTCCCTCTTTTTCACTGAGTTTATGTGGTTTTACTCTCATGAATGGTCATATCTTCCCCAACCTGCCTGAAGTCTTAAATATCCATATATATGTAACAAGCACTATCCCAGAACTCAAGAAATAGGCTGAATACTGAGGGCAGATGGGGAAGAGGAGTGGGAGAAGCTACCACCCACTGTCAGGCTGAGACATTGTGTAATTGACTGAACATGTTAACACTTAATTTAAAAAGTCAGTATATGCACCTGCTTGCATGTGAGAATGAGGGAGTGAACAAGCGAGTGAAGGAATGTATGATTGAGTGCAAGTGCATGTCTGTGTATGTGTGTGTGAGAGAGAGAGAGAAAGAGAGAAAGACAAGGTCAGTGGGTACTCACAGCTGACATTCTTCTTTCCATATTGGGTTTAAAGTTTCCAGCTTGACTGAAGTGTTGCAATGCTCAGTATTGTTAGACGTCAAATACACAGTACAGAATGGATTACTTAGACCTGCATAAACAAGAGAGGAAAGAAAATTCGCACAACAACACAATTATTTATTTATTTATGTGCTGCCTCAACAGCCCAGTGGCCATTTACAAAGACACCACACACATATAATTACACAATAATGATTACAACAGCAACAACAAATCAAGATGAGAATAAAGCCAGGACAGAAGGAAAAGAAAAACAAACATTGCAGTAAATGTAATTAAAATTGAAAATTAAAATGGTAGGAAGAAAAAAGATTACGTTCTTAACCTATAACAAGGGTATTAATAAGCAATACATTATTGTGGTAACATGAATTGTCATTGATGGAAAACCAAACTGGTCTTGAAATATATAAAAAATTAAAAGAATAAAAGATGATGATGATAATACTGTGACATATGGTTAGCATAAGTACAGGGGTGCTGATAAGTCCTTAGCCCGACCAGGAAGGAAACAAGCTAATGTTTCTGTCAGAATGGCACAAATTTCCTTCGGCGCCTTGCCTTGCAGGAAAGAAAGCTTTTTGACAGCTTGTTTCTCAATGTTGTTGAAATTGTGGGCGTCCCTGACATGCTTCCGAGCTTGTTTCCTTCCTGGTCAGGCTAAGGACTTTTCAGCACTCTGGTAAGTTAAGCAGAATCAATCTTATTCTGAATATACCATCATCTCTACAGATAATATTAGCAGTGAAGTGCATCTAGCAGAAGGACTTGGTAACATTTAGAGCCAACATTGAATAGAGCAAAATCTCTGGTATGTTGAGATAGAACACAAAGGCCAACATTTTCCAAATGGGAAGGGCAGAATCTAATATCACTGTAACATTCATATGGAAAACTGCCCAGATACAACAGTTTGCAATATCAGATATGCCATTTTTGAGGAAGGGAGGGATAAAAACTCACATGTTCAATAATGCTGCATCAAAGACCTGTACTAGATATGATCCTAAACCGGTTCAGTACATTAAACATCTTCATTACCTGTTTCACAATTATTCAGTTTAATATCATCTCCCATCTCTCTTTACTAGAACTGTCTCAAGTGGTTCATGACTGGCCTCACACTGTAGAGGTGCAGATTCAATCCCAGGCCAGTCTATATCAGATGTGTGGTGGATAAACTGGCACTCGGACAGGTTTTTCTCAGAGTATCAGTTTTGCCCATTCATTGTCATTCCACCACTGATCCATAGTCATATTTCATCTATGTACTCTTAACACTGTATAATCTTAGCAACTGAGAGTGACAGTAAATAGGAAACTTCTCTGTGAGATGCATTTCATGTTTTTCTGTATTTCAACTACATAATCCCACAGATAAGATACCAGTAGCTATGCTATGTCACATTTACAGATCATGGAATTCCGTATTTTACAACCCCCATTCCACACTTATTCTCCCTTGCTTGGAAACAGACATAAGAAAATATAACAACAGTTTTTTTGAGAAATAATGGTATTTTATTCTCTTTCAATTCAACATTTCAAAACTAGTAAAATACTTCTCAAGAGATGTACACAAAACAGCAGCTTTTAGCACTGAAATGGGGGACAATCCTGATATTAGGGAACCCGGTAAAAAATCTTCCAGTGCCATAAATACTTTCTCAAAGGAATGTGGCCTTGGGCATGTGCATATTAGGCCTACAGTGAATAATATTACGTACCATTTGCATTAACAGGCTTCAGTATCACTGCATCAATTATTTCAACATTAAGCAGAATGTTTGGTGCCTGGAACAATAGCAAATTAAAACACCAACAGTTAATAAATAAATATATAGCACAGTGTGACTGTAGTATAATATATTTCACTGTTATAAAATTTAGTACAAGAAACAACTAACTTCAGATGAATTTCTGTTATGTTTTTCTACAAATATCAACCTGGAATTCATTTCAATATCAACTGTAATCAAGGACATGGTGCCTGGGTCAGTAAGACATAGCCTAACCAGATTCATGTCTTCCCTATCCCTCACAACTGATATGATTTGACCTACCTACAAAACAACAGACAATGAAGCATGAGAAATTCACATCTTACAGACAAAGTTACAATCCATACCTTAAAAGTATATGTTGTAATCTGAGTGCAAGGAGAATTATCTACTGTGGTTTATGCAGATAAAATTACTTCTAGCGCCGAGGTTAAAGAAAGAGTAGAGCCACACCTCTGCTCCCCTCTCTGGGCCTTCATGGCCTGTTCTAGAGTGAACTTTACCTTTTCCTGAGACATGTACACATATAGTAGAAACTGCAAATGGACCTGTACCCTTCACGCAATGGTTGCTGCAGCTGATCAGATAGGAAAGGAAACAAACCATGGAGTGACATTCATAACAGAAAGGCCATTCCCTGGCACAAGGACAAAATAGCTTCCCTTTGGCAAGACAATCCCATATGTACAACATTATATGAAAACCCACTCACAGACACTGTAGATGGAAACTATTTAAGCTGAACATAAGTAATTTCAAAGATTCCAAGTAGAGGTCTTTGAGATAAATCTGTGAGTTTAGGTCATGAATGTTGCAAGTATAGAACAGTGCATACCCTCTCTAAAATCATCCTGGGCTGACAACCACATCAGCTAGTTAAGTTCAGTGAGTGTTTCATAGAATGATCCACCTTCATGATCGGGGTTCAGATAAGACCCAATATCCAAACTTCCAAGAATTATAACCAGCATTAAGCTGGAGCTCTATACATGGCTGTGAGCAAGTGGGGTTTATGGATGGAGCCTGATGACTGCTGTGCTTGGCCTTGATTCTCAGTAGGCAATTCCCTGAACCATTTGCACCGATTCAAAGTTGTGGGTGTTGCATGTTCTCTATTGCTTTCTTCACAGTGCAGTCCACATAGCTTGTTGCTTCATTTAGTCTGTATGGGCTGGTTAAGTTCCTGTACTGTATTGTCTCACATCTATAGTATGCTGTGCCTTGGCAGACTTCTCAGCCTGGCCTAAATGTAGGTACCTCAGATGTGTTTTATATCTGGACTCTGTGGTATGCATGTCTGTCCCACATAAAATTTACAGCATTCACTTGGGATATGGTATATTCAAGGGTATTAAGAACTAAATTTTCCTTCATTGGTCTGAGTGTATGGATGTTCTTCTTACTATGAGTGTGGACAGACTTAATAATGTAGCAAGCAACATGGTAATGTTTTTTTGAGGCTGAATGTATTTTTTTTTACACACGTCCCTACATGATCGAACCACTTGATCATAGTACAATATAGAATTTTATTACCCCATAGGAGACAGTGATATACATCTAAACCAAATTCATCCCCCATGTACAACTTTTGTGCTTGAACAACAGACAACATACTTCACTTCAGGCCAAGTATACCATACACCGCCTTCATGCTACTTACATAATTCAGATGACATACTTCACATTGCAGCCACTCCAAGTTGGATATATCTTACACCACTTCTAGGTTACTTACACATTCCACATGTTTTATTAATATATTTTATTGTTTTGCAACTAATGAGATTTTACGCAATTTGAACTTTATTATTTAACAAATTTGTTAGACACTGAACTGTTTATAATTATTGTTTGTAAACATTGCTTGGGATCCCAAGAATGTAAGCAGCTTTCCGGTTAATTGGTTCATAGTGAAGGCCTGATGATGACCCAGTAGGGTCGAAACATGTTGCCACTCTAATTATAATAAAACTAGTTGTGTTTGACAGAAACTTTTATTATTAATAGTTTCTGAATATTTGTATGGTGACATAGCTACAACAGTTACTTTTTAATTCTGTGGCCATTTTTTTATAGTGCACAAAACCTGTTTAAAATCACATCTGCTATATCCTTTTTTGTTGATGGCTTTATTTAAGTGCTCAGTTTCAGCATCATGAATAGTCCGTGCATGTTACACCGGTATAGACAACATGGCTTGCTTCTGTACTGAGTGGTGTTCAGACTTAGCATGTATGTGGAGATACATATATGTAGGTTTTCTGTATATGGCATGTCAAATTTAGACATTTCTCTTCCTCATCAGGTTATCCACTAACAGTGATGTTCTGTACTTACCTTTCTTGCTTTTGCCACTTCAAGTAGATGATTATGTCTGTTATCATCCTGTTCAAAAGCTTTTTGTAGGAATTCTAGTAGAACTGAACGATCCACATCTGCATCATGCCCTCTGAAGTACAGTGTCTTGTAGAGAATTTCAGTGTACAGATCATCCATCTATCAAAGGATATTAACATATGCCCGTTAACTCCACACCATAATGAAACACAACATAGCACCACAACAACTACTACGTAACAAGATTTAAGGTTCCTACAGCGGTGTTGCAGATTACTCAACAGTTCTGGGATGTTACGCTATGCCGACCGATGTAACTGTACAGAATCTTGAATTTTCAACAAATGCGACACGTGAAAAACGCCTGGTTTATAGCAATAGTGTGGGCTAGAGGAACAAGACTTGCTGCGAAGCTATATGAATTTGCGCGCTGTCGAAGAGAAAAACCCAAGCGACCCTCGAGGATTTCGCTGCTGACAGGTTGAGAACCATGAGTCTGCTATATCAGATATCCTATGACAGTTACCAATCCGCGATTCTCACGTGATGGTTTGGTGGGGTCAGGCAGTACGTTCGAATCTCCTTCAGTGCTTATATTTCTTAATACTTCTCAGTCCCATCACGCCCTTATTGCATTATCGCGTGCACCGAAGGAGATGACAGACTCTAAACCCACATAACACGCCCCTTCTTCCTATGTGAGAGCTCTCGGCTCGAATCTCGGCCAGAGACTGATTATTCTAATGAATAAGTCCCATCCCTCCAGAGAAATTCAGGGATAATTGTGTAAAATAAATACAGTTTCATAAACAGGCATAAATATTTTTTTGGGAGTTGCCAGTAAACATAGCGTCTTACCATAATGCCAGTTTCAGTCACATAAAACGATCTGTTATAAACAAAGCCTAGTAAGTGTACATGGAAGGTAAGCAGTTAAATTGCTGCCGATAAAATGTCGAGGATTCAGGTCTTCTGGGCTGTTACGCTGCGTTGTAGGGTTGCTGGTCACAAATCAGTACCCCAGCTACTGGACGTAACAATACCAAAGACCCGAATTCTCGACGTCAGGGCTGTGGAGACCTGAAGTCTAGTATGAAATATCATTACTTAACAGCAGCTGATGGAGTCGTAAATTTATAATAATTTAATTTTACATTAGTTGTCACAGACATTTTATAGTACCGATTTGCTACGGGCAGGACGGTCCGGGGTTCGAATCCCTGCAGAGGCAAGGGAATTTCTCGTCTCCAAAACCGTCCAGATCAGCTCTGGGACCCATCCAACCTCCTATTCAATGCGTATCAGGGTTCTTTCCCGGAGGGTAAAGTGGCCGGTATGTGAGGTTGACCGGCCACCTACGTCTAGTGTGGAGGTTACGAATCAGTAGATGTATACCTCTGATCTCCCTACATGCACTTATGGCGTGGAGAGGGACTTTACCTGCCTCATCTTAATCATATATACTACAGTGAGCTAATTTAGGATGATCACGTGTGACAGCATGGGGCTAGGAGTAAAGCTTAAAAATAAAACGCTTTTTAAGTTAACACTGAGAAAGTATCTCCTTACTCATGTATTTTATTGTGTGGAAGAATTTTTAGTACATAAAAGTGATACAAATTCATAACTTTATTATAAGTAATACTATTATACCTACTTTGTGCTTTTACATATGCAATTAACCCTTTATACATTTTATGTTGAGGTGGTGTATATTTATTATATTGTTCCTTGTTTTATTATGTTAATTGTTGTTGTCACGTACAATTGACGATGTTGTGTGAAACAACTAAGGATATATTTTCTTGGCATTTTTCACATTCAGCCATCGTTGGACGGAGCTTGGATCTTTGAAATGTATATGAAATGTAATGTAATGTAATTCAGTCGAAAAATGTGAAAGAAAGGTGCCCCTTTGCAGAACGACGCAAAGCTAGGACAAAATTAAAATTCTGCATAAAAGGAATATGCCGTTGGTATATGTAACCCACCGCCTCTATCTGCATCGGAAAGGGTCCAGTGGCCGACTCCTGTAACACGGCATTGAGTATTCTAGTGCCGTAAGGGCGGGGAATTTACTGATCACTGAAGCAACTGTCCGTTTCACCAGAATGGCTTTGTTTCATGGAGTATGAGTTCGCTTTTAGATGAACGTAAAACGGGTCAGTGTCACGTTTTGTACCAAAATGGGATTCACATGACAACGTTTAGTACTAACCCCTTTTCTCATACAACATTTATTGAAAGTAAGATTGGGTTTCTAATTTCCGGGTATTTTCATGCAAATATGTGGAGCGGGACAGCTTTGCTACTAGCTGGACGGTTCGGGGATCGAATCCCGGTGGGGGGTGAGATTTTCTGCACCCGTTCAGACCTGCCCTTGGGCCCACCCAGCCACTTGTACAAAGGGTACCGGGTCTCTTTCTCGGGGGCAAAACGACCAGGGCGTGGCGTTGACCACCCACCCTATCTGACACCGAGGTTAAAGAAAGAGTAGAGCTATACTTCTACTCCCCCTCTCGACCTAAATGGCGTGTTCTAGGGTGAAATTTCTCATGCCAGTGTTATTCCCTGCCCAGGCGAACGGCATAGACTATGGCAGAAGCTCACGTTCCTTATCCAGTGTATAAGAGGAATCGCAGTTATCTCAGCTTGCTGTAGCAAATGTATGACGCATATCCATACATAATGTGTCATAGTTCAAGAATAAATTTCGATATCCGACAACACAGACGATGTGGCGAAGAACTTCAGCCCAATACAGGTTGCTATTGTCTTTTGAACAGCTGTTAGTTACTCTCTGATCCGCGAATGTACGTGCTCTGCGAGAACGAAGATTCATGATCTGAAGAAACAGAAAAAAATTCAGTCACAACACAAGACTGTACTTAGTTTACAGATCAGCTACATGTTTCGACTAAACATGGTCATCATCAGGGTGGTCAGCGTAATGATGATTATGATGGCCTGCTTAGTCGCAACATGTAGCTGATTTTTGAACTGAGCACATTGATGTGTTTTGACGGAATATTTTCCGTTTAATAAATATCCAAGAACACAACTGGAATGAACTGTCCAAAAATTAGTGATCTATTCACAAATCCCTATTATTGGATTTTAGTTTAAGAAGGATACTGTGTTGTGGAAGGTAAAAATTTGCCATCATTTCAGAGAAGCCTGCTGCTTCCATGTTCTACCATCTAGATAGAAACAGCATGCTACTCTTTCTACCACACTATATGGTGTCACGTCCCAGCCGCAAGAACCTAAAATCTCACATTATTTCTACAAGTTTCTGCCTGGTGTATTTCTTAGTGGTATTCGAACCGCCTTTATTCGCATATCTCAGTTCCGCTTTCGGGTTAATATTCGGCTACTTGACCGAGCAAAACGCAAAAATTATGAAGCTCCTCACCGGCAAGCCTACTGACTTTATGATGTAGTCTTTCTCGAGCAAATAGTCCATGATACGGAGCCCGAAGTTGAATATCCTTAACACCCACGACCACCATGAAGCCCTGGATTGCGCTCGAACAGCAAACATGATAATATGTCTTACAATCATTTCTGCTATTATGCGTGTTTCATGAATGCAAATTGGCTATAACGTGATTAATGAACGCTGTACGCCAACTTTCACATACACGTGTTGGCTGTTATGCGATATCAGCGAACAGTGTGAAGAAAGAAGGTCGAATGACGGGTATTTTTTTTTATCTGACCCTAATTTTATTATCCGATTTTATACAACGTGAGGTCTCACAAGAACGCGTGTTGTTACAGAACCGACTGTACTCGCATTTCCTTCCTCTGACGTCATTACACACTTAAAAGGGCATAAGGATGAATCTGTAGCTGCAGACAAGGAAAAGTTAAAAATATAAGTGATGAGGAATGTAAGGTAGGTCAAGCTTCATGAGATATTATGTTAAATGTCTGAACTTCTAATGGCGTGTTTAGTTAGAGCATGAAGTGAGATGCCGCGCTCAGTGTGCTATTTTGCAGACCTACAGATGTCAACCAACCAAACAACAAGCCAGTCAACCTAACAAGTAACTAACTAACTATTCTTGATTTGATCATCCGAACAATATGTGGTGAGGAGTACAGATCATGAAGCTCCATAGAATGCGCGCTCATCCAGTCCCTCGTTTACCTCATCCTACTTACGCCCAAGTTTTTTCCTCAGCACTCGATTTTCAAGCGACTTCAGCCTATGTTCCTCCTTCAATGTGAGATACCAAGTTTTATACTCATATAACAGAACAGGCAAAATTAAATTTCCCTATATTTTAAACTTCATACTTTTATAGCCACCTGGAAGACGAAAGATTCTGGACCGAATGGTGAGGCGTACTAATAACGATTCCGCTTGCACCTTGAAGTTAATACGTGTATAATCATTATTTCTTAATAGTGATATAAACGTAAGGGTATATCTAACATTTCCCTTCACTCGACGGCTTCTGACAAATAAATGTCACGACATGACTGTAGCATTGCCTGCTACATAATGTGTAGTAGACAATACTGATACTTTTTCTAAACTGTTCAAGAGGTATAAGGAATGGATTATATCAGTCAGCGTGTCGCCGTCATGAACCTTAGGCTGTTTCCAGACTGGCCGCTATCTTCAACTCAACAACTTTGAAGAATTCTCTTCAACAAACAGGACCTCTGTGTATTCCATATTGTCACCATTATATGACCCCGACTACCCAAAACTTGCTGATTTTATTGTAGGTGGAGAGGCGTTGGAGCTGTCTGAACATGTGGTGTTGCTTTTTGAAGGCGGGAATTTATCAGTGGAAACGTTTTTCAATTATCGTTTACAAAGGGAACGCAGATTTATCGAGTGCGCACTTGGATTACTTAGTAGTAAGTGACAGCTTTTCCGCATGCCATTAAATGTACCTGCTGTCTTTGCAAATTACACACTTGAAAATTTGCGGGACAGTGTAACCTTCTATGACTAAAATACGGTGTTTACTTTGAGCATACCCTAAGCTGTGAATTGTTGATTTAACTCAGAAGACAATGCAGACGACAGAGGGAAAATGCTTCTTGACATGTGTGATGTTTGCAGACTACTTTGTGGATGATGGTGAGATGTCGCAGCAGGACTCGTGGATAGAGAACTAGAACTAGTCATTTGTAGTGGAATTACATTAATTTTGTTCAACTTTAAACATGTTGGAATGCAAGCTCCTACTTCATTTGCCAAGAACAACATTTTGCCTATTTGCCTTCCAGTTTGCATAAGAGTAATACGAAGGGTAGTAAAGTATTCGGACGTACTTTTTGTTACAGCCTCGATATATATGGTCTGGTCATTCATGCAGCCCGTTAAAAATATAATACTATCCATATTAAACATACTGTTTGTGACAATCACCGTCTAATGCAGTGTCTCCCAGCAAGGGTTCCACAGAATATCTTTAGGGGTGTGTGTGTAATACACAAAAATCCTTTGTTATCGTTAGGGGTTCTGCGAGGAATCATGCAATATATAAATATTTTGAAATATCACGGAAATTTTTATCTGGGAAATGGCAATAATAATTCTACGGGTTGGATCCGGCGATCGAATCCCGGTGGGGGGCGAGATTTTCCGCACTCGTCCAGACCGATCCTGCCTCCTGTACAGTGGGTACCGGGTCTCTTTCCTGGGGGTAAAGCGGCCTGGACGTTGCATTAACCACCCACTCCTATCTAGCGCTGAGGTTAAAGAAAGAGTAGAACTATACCTCTACTCCCCCTCTGGGTCTTCACGGCCTGTTATATTGTGAACGTTACCTCTTTTACCTTTTTAATGACAGTAATTTAGCAGCAATTGAACTGCGCTCCCCGCTATCAACTTTTTCCGGCTTGTAAGCATTTTCATAGATAGGAGTTGCTCATTGCAGGAAAGTTTGAGACGCACAGGTCTAATGTAACACTGTTACAGTTCTTTGCACTGTGCTACTCAACATTTGACCTTAAGTTTGCGGTAAAATTATCAACTGAAAACCAGGAAAGCCCCTGATAATGAACCAAGTTGTTCAAAACATGCAGGGCGTAGTGCACAAAAAACTGTAATATACGCGGTGTTGTATGAGACGTTGAACAGTGCCATTTGTTGAATGCAACAGTATGACACAATATGAAACATTACTGTAGCGCCTAAACAACGCTCTCAGAAGGCTGTGTTCCTGCAGTGACCTAGCCACAGGCACGGGTCCACTGGTGTCGACTGCCACTGCTAGACGACATTTGCTGTCGCCAAGCCACGTGGTGTCTCGCGAGAAATGTTAAAAAAGACCAAATGGCCCAGCAGACGTCAGCAACTGGATGCCTGACCACTGAGTCGCCTTATGAAAACAGCCTTAGCGATGTCGCTTAAGTGTTTCCTCTGTGAACGGCAGCCTATTGCACAATACGTATCGCAGTCGTCAGCTCGACTTTAAGTGCTTGCTACCCTACACTTCTGTCCCGTGGCTCCTCGTGCTACTTTCTTTTAAAAAGTAGTTGTTATTTTTAGACTGAATTTTTGTTTTTATATGACGTGATTGGGTCAGTTGTGTTTTCGTTTAATTATTTTTAATTTATCCCTTTGCATTTATGCATACATTAGCGTTTGGGCTTGGGTTAACAAGGAGAAAATGGCGGATCCTTCAAGCATCGTTTTTCCTCTGCGTGTGGCTGTTCTAGGAAGGCTATGGGGACAACCATTTGATGGCCTTAGTTACGAAAAGGAAAGTGGCGTTGTAAAAACAAGGGGCTTTCAGATCTCAATACCAAAACGAAACATTACGTTAGCCACTTCCAACAATCTAGATCCTCCAAATTTAACATGGTTGTGTGGTCCTTAACATACAGAAACTACATTATTGGTCGTGTGTTCTCTTTTCCTGGTGTGGGCTAAAATGATATTAATTATTGCATGAATTCTAGAAATCGGCGTGAATATTCAAAAGGCTCACAATATTGGTCATGCCATTAATTAAATTTGCCAAAACTAGAACAGATTATGGTATAAGTAAGGTCCTGGATTTCTGTGTACGAATGTATCATCACTAACGGACTGAACGAAACACTACCACAAGCATAAAAATTTGTTAACATAATTTTAGCAGTTCCCGAGACTAATACATCTGTAGAACGGCCATTGTGAGCTGTGAAAAGAATAGAACATACCACTGGAGATCACAGTCACAGAACAGACCCTGTGGGATGGCGTTTTCTTCCACTGAAATGCGTGTAAATTTATTTGCGTTCTATAAATCCAAATTAAGATACAATCCTGTGGATATAGACATTGTCACATACATACTAACATAATATACATAGTGTTGGAAGAATCTTACCCATAAATAAAGTACAATAATAAAGCACCTAAAACCAATTGTCAATTCAATTTTCAATGGAACATCTCTGATAATTAAAATATTATTTACTATTATAAAGGGAATTTATGAGTAAAGACCTCTTTAAAGCATTCCGAAACCAGCGTCATTCTGTGACTCCATGACAGAATTTGCAAACAAGTGGGTCAAAGAAGTGATTCAAAATTACAAATAGAAGTCTAAATGGTTGTGGATTTGTTTGGTTTATTCTCGCCCAACTGCCTGGGAAGCCTTGCCACTAGTGAATCCTACAAATTATGAGGTTTCTCAGTATGCAGTTTTCTTCTTACCTATTAAGTCTGAATATTCTCCTCAGTGTCCTGTTCTCATTCGCCGTCGACCTCTTTTCATTTAGTATCGAAGACGAAATTTCACACCCACACAGAACAACGCCCTTAAGGACAGTCTTGTCTGCGACCGATGATGAATATGAGGACTTCTGATTGAAGAAAGACTGGAGCGCACAAGTAATATTACTGATAATATGTGCCTGGCAACGCAGGAAGTAAGTTTTCCTGTAAACAGTTCTTCTCCTACTGTGCTGGTATCACGCAGGAAGACGTGTGACTAGAAACACATGATCTGTGAAGGATAGCAGGCGTGGTCATGGCTCGCGTGTGGGTCTGCACGGGGCCGGGTCAGGGTCTGGACCTGTTAACACAGGGTTCCGTCCTGGCTCAAATTAGTTTCTTAATTCACAAGATAAATTGGAATTGTGTATATATTTGTCTGACACAACTATACGGTGGAAGATGTATGTATATTTATTACATAAAATCAACTACATTTTTCGGCCCTATTTTCATTGGCCATCTTCAGGTTGATAATTGAAAACATTTAGTAAACAGTTATACTAAGTTTTTT
>Ga0123355_10012240_pt1 | contig 13286 bp, 3 predicted proteins | sample TergutEmb28metaG_3_FD_89872 | JGI IMG/M metagenome (GOLD analysis project Ga0123355, IMG submission 89872) | Embiratermes neotenicus P1 segment gut microbial communities from Petit-Saut dam, French Guiana - Emb289 P1 | ecosystem: Host-associated > Arthropoda: Insects > Digestive system > Gut ... | reverse complement strand
AGTGAACGGGCCGTGTGTGCCAGGTGACGTACGGAATACTACAATAAACGCGCCTGGAGGAATGGGTCCATCGATTATAACATCCAAATGTTGCCCGAATGGTAAATCTCCGGTTATTGCGCCGAAGGTTATCTCTAGGCCTGCAGGTGGTAATTCAGGCAGTACTCTTACGTTAAATGTTACATTGGTCATACCAATACCTGCACCGTTACGCAGTGTTGCAATTACAGTTGTATTGCCCAGCTGCGTGCCGCTAAACGCGGTATGGCCAAAAATATCAGAGTCGTGCAGTTGTACTGCGCCTGTGCCTGTAACTTGTGACCACGTAATTGACCAGCCTGATGGCAACTCGGTTGCGTTTGCAGGATCAAGGGCTACCATTGCTCCACCCCATGGCCCGTTAAGAAGCACATCCACGTCCTCTGCGGAATAGCGAACAATATTTGATCCTATAACCGGTGCAGCGGATGCATTTATTTCAAACTCAACTACTGGAAGTATAGGAACTGAATTGTAACGAAGTTCCGCTGTGATGGTTGCAGGTCCTGCACTTACCACGTGAACGTTGATGCCGGTTCCGGTGGAAACAAGTGGGACAGCAACATCTCTGTCACTTGAATCCCAGTGTATTGTCCAGCCTGAAGGCATGGTTGTGAAATGATCCGGGCTAAGTTGTACAGCAAACGGCTCAACAGTACCTGAAACCACATTGCGGCTAAGTGCCCCAAGGGGTACGATGCCTGTTGGCAATGCACGTACACTCGCGAATGTTACAGATGCACCAGTAACATCATTGCCATCTGAATCTACTAACTGAGCAGTAATAGTGGTTGTGCCTTCGTGTACCGCGTTAATACGTGCGATAAGGCCGCCAATACCTGCGCTGTTAAGCTGACCAGCCAATGTGCCGGTTTCAAAATTTACAGATGTGCCAACTCTTGTCCAGCGGATTGTATAGTCACCTATAGGCGTGGATTCTGGATATACTACTACTCCAAGTGTGCTTCCAACGCCATAGCGTACTGTACGACCGGTGGTATCGCCATCCGCATAAAGCCTGATTGGTGATGAAGGGTTAACGGTTAAAGTAAAGAAAATTGTGTCAACTACAGGAGATGAACCGGGGCCTTCAATCAATCTTGCCCTTAATGTGGCAGAGCCTGGTGGTTGGTTGGCGCCTACGTTTATACCTTCGACCTGAATGCTCATGCCGTTGGTTGGGCCAACTATTCTGGCAACGTTCCCAGATTGTGCATATATATCCCACGCAATTCTCCAACCTTGTACAGCAGGGTCTTCGGTCCAGTTATGAGGAAGGGCAAAGAAACTACCCGGATCAAACTCTGCAGCAACGGTTATTGGGGGTGCACCTACGTTTACAGATGGACTTGAAGTTGTTGCATGGTTTAGGCCGCTTGGGTGTGCTTCTACTTCAAATGCTACTGAGTGCACAAACCCACCACTATTGGACAGTATAACGGTTATGGTTGAGTCGCCTGTGCTTACGGCATTAACTAGCCTTTGTGTTTCCCTGTTTGGGGGAACAGCAGTTGAAGGAACAAGTTGAACTGCGCCGCTGGGCGGATAACTCCAATTGATAGTGTAACCGGCTGGCAGAGCAATGGGGTCACCATATTGGTCAAGTACCCTTACTGCCAAGTTAGCTGCGGTACCAAAACGTACAGTGCGATACTCAGAAGGACCAACGATTTCAAGTGTATAAGGTCTTCTTACAGTTTCAGCGGGTATTACACGAACCCAAAAATCTACAGAGGCCACAACTTCGCGAACACCCAACAAGTCTACATTGTGCGACTGAAGGCTGGCTCTTACCATTACAGCAGTACCTTCACCATTGGCTTGAGCGTTCAGAGTGCGCTTGTAAGGCTCTCCGCCAGGGGCAGGTGTTAAGGAGATATCGCTGGTGCCGCCAGATGGTATGATTTCCCAATGAATGTTCCAGCCGCCTGGAGCCGTTGGCAGAGAAACAAACGTATCAGGAAGAATTCTTGTTTCAAGGATCATGCTGGAATCAGCTGGGATTCGGATTGCGTCAGATGCAAAGGTACCTTCCGGATCCTCAGGATAGTACCTTACAAGATTATTAGGATGAGGTACGATTGCAGGGAACTCTACAAAACCAAGATCCCCATCATCTGAACATACCAAGGTTGCACGGATAACAGTAGCGGCAGCTACATTATTACCAAGCGCCCTGATATCCTGAGTAAGCCCCAAAGTTGATGTGGATAAAATATTGTCACCTTGGTTTTGGAAGCCTATGGCAGCATTAGGTGTTCTTCTTTCCCATCTGATTGAATGGGTGCTTGCTAATGCTGAGCCTGCGGGCAATGTAACAACAGTTAGCGTTTCAGGCTGACCATAACGTACATAAGTTGGGTTGCCCGGTGCAAGAGCAAGGCCGGTTGCAATGCGATTGCCTGCATTGATTTCAAAGGCTACTTGAGCAGGTTCACCGTTACGGAGATAAACCTGGTCGCCGTTTGAGTCTACCAACCTGGCAATTACAAGCCCTGTGCCGCCGGGGGCATTGGCGGTTAGTGTTGCGCCATGGGCTACGGTTGCATGAGGAACAACATCAATATTTGTGACGTAGGATGCCCAAACAACATCCCAGCCGCTTGGGCCTGGACGCAGTTCTGGATTAAACGCGCTTGGGTCAAAACTAACAAAGAGATGTTGAACATTGGCGTTTAACGCAGGGTCAGTCACCATAGGGACTATTGTGGCCATCGCCATTTAAGTTCGGGAATGATGTAGCGGTTGATGAATTAACAAGTAAATCATACGGCTTTGTTAATATCTGTTCAAACGCTACAGTTGCAGCGGCTGTATTGTTGTCAAGCGTTCTGGCAAGTGCGCCAAGATCGTCGCGCAAGACCGCAGTAAAGCTTGAGTAGCCTTGGTTTGCAACATCTATGTCCAGTCTCCAATCAGAAGTCCTAACATCGTTTACAGGTGCAGGGCCTGGGCTAACGAATGGCGCGTCTACGGTTCTGGTCCAGTCGATTGTCCAGCCATCAAAAGGCATTGTGCCAGGTCCGCGAGCAGACGGAATATTAAGATCTACTTCCAAATGGCTTGGGAAGTTATAGCGTAATTCGTAACCACTTGGGTCACCGTTTATACGCTGAAGACCTGTTGGCCTTACCGTAATATAGAAACGATGATAGTCAACATAATCTCTACCAAGGAAACCATCATGGTATCTGTTGTGTCTGCTATCGACTCCTAAACAGCAATCGCAGAAGAAGTTTTCTGCCCTAAGTGTTGCAATAACCACTGCACGACCGGCACGAAGCCCGGTTACGTTAACAGATAGGTTGCGGTTATTGGCACCAATTACATAACTGCCTTGTCCGTTTATTGCCAATACCGGCAATATCATGTCGGACTCTCGCTCTATCTCCCAATGGAGTTCCATACCTTCGTGGAAAAACTCAAAGGTATCGCCGCCAGGGGATGGAGGATCCAAAGTAACGCTTAGCGTAACATAGTGTTCTGGGAGATTCCCAAATATTTGGATATTGCTTGCACTATGTCCTTCAGTTCTTGGATATTCTGGGTGAGTATTAGGTACCCAATCGACATGTGAAGGTGGCAGCAGTGGGTTCCACCCAGTAATAGGATCTCCATTATACCTGGTTGCAGTTGCTGCACCTATTCCGCTGGCATGTGGATGTATACGGAATTCTACTCTTGGGCTTAAGTTTCTGGGGTTATGACCACGAGCATAGCGTCCTGCGGTATCAACGAAATAGTATGTGTTTAAAGGAATGTCGCTGCCTTGATCTTCAAGCTCGTGGCACTGGGAAGTCCAAACACGGGCAGCTGCAGTTGGTACATTCCTGCGTTGCAAGCGTGCGTACATATACGTAATGCCTTGCCCCATGGCTTCAATTTGTATCGTTTCTTGCGGTAATGCTACAGAATTATTCATTTCATTATTTGCGCACCTATTCGGGTTGTTGTATGCGGAACTCACAGCCCCACCAGTCCACCAGTGGAAATCGCCGTTGAACGGTGCGTCTGGGTTGTTACTACCCGGTCTGGCTCCACCTCTCGCTGTAGCTGTAATACCAGGACGAACAGACATGCTGCCCAGCGGTGGGGTTTCGTTCAGCCGCCAAGCAGAACCAGATTGGCGATGCGGCAAATTAATCAGTACTCCGCTTCCAGGCACAACATTATTTACAAGGTTCGGCGTAGTTAGCCTGCTGGACCACCAGATATGAGTGTTCCTAAGGAATGATGCGGGGATTACGTCGTTAACGTTTAAGGGGTTTGGACGTTGATTTACAGGACGACTATCATTCCCACGTAGTTCTACATCCAGGTACATGTAATGCCCAGTCACCAAACAAAAACGCACTGGCGTCACTGAGTTTGGGTTGGTAACACGAACAAGTTCTGGGTATGAAGCCTGCATTGTAAGAAGGTATGGGTTGGTATCCCGTCCAATGTGCCAGCGAGATACTGTACGGAATCTCCAGTTTGTGGCGCCGGGCCCCCACGTTTGCGAAGGAATAGCTGTTCCGCCCGCAGTAGCGTTAGCCTGTACCCATGTAGTTCTTTCCAGACGATGAACATAAACCCTGAATGTCCACTCACCGGCAACGTGTGGTGTAAACCTGAATGGGGCTGCGCGCATTTCTTCTGTCACGTTGCCCTGTGGCCAAGTTGCTGGGGTATTCATCCACGTAGCTTCTTGATTATTGCCACCTTCAATCATTCCTGGTCCGGGATGTCCCCAGCTTCCGCCTAGGCCAGGTGTACCAGGCACAGCAGCAGTAGGGCCGCTTGTTGCTATTGGCACTCCTCCAACAAATAGTGAGTTACCAAACATCCAATAGCTGCCTGCTATTGTTGGATGCTGATGATTGGGCATACCTTGTGCAACTGTGCGGGGTACCCATGGAGCGCCAGGAACGTCAGGATTGACACGACCGTTGAACACGGGAATGTTTTGCACTTCCGCATTTGGCGCGGCCGAGGCGTGGGTGTATGCATGCCCGGGACGAATTAAGTTAAACGAGCCGGCAGGTGGGGTGCCACCGTTTAACCTAACCTGTACTTCCACCCATGCATGCCTGTTCAAAAACGGGGTATTTGGCATGTTAAGTCTAATGTCATAGGTTTCACCGGGGAAAAGACTACGGGCGGTGATTGGGAACGTCAAGCCGTTATCAATACTACCCCAAAGGTTGGGACGGTCAATAATATTAAAGCCTGGGGCAGTCTCTTGGCGCGTACCAATATGCTGGGCCGTTGCTCTACTTGTAAGCCCCATGGTATTCCCTACAAATGGCTCAAAGCCAAATGGCTCAAAACCATAGTCGTCAAAGAAGTTATAGTCCATGTCGAAGTCGAAATCATAGTCGAAATCGAAATCGTAATCGTTGTCGAAATCATAATCATAGTCATTGTCGAGATCATAATCATTGTCATAGTCATACTCTGGAACCTCAGGTACAAAATAATCATAAACATCGTACCCGTTATCGTCTGCCAGAGCGGTTACTGGCATAAATACCAGTGTAGACAAAGCCATTACTAATGCTAAAACAAACGCAGTTATACGCTTTGCTTTATGTCGCATTTTGTTGCCTCCTTTTTAATAACTGTTTTACATTTCATTTGTATGTTGCAAACTGCAACTAACTTGTACTACTAGCCCACACCCGGTTATCCCGGTTCGAGCCTTAATATTAATAAGTAAAGTCTCACAGTAACCACCCCCAGTATGTAAGTAAATTAGAGCCGAACGCGCTTCTTTTTTCCAATGATTTAAGGTATAAATTAATTGCACATTTCAGCACCTATTTAATAATAAGTGCATCCCGTCAACGCCAGTGGTTTTGGTACTGGCGTTCGTGGCTTGCAACAATTACATTTGTACAACACAAAAAGCCACACAAAACCAAACACAATAGACACAAAAAAGACACAAAATGCCATTAAACATGACAAACCGTGTCCAATTTGTACTACATGACGTCATTGCAAGAAGCCTCCGTCTGTGTGCGAAGCCTCCGTCATTGCACGAAGCCTCCTTCATTGCGAGCGAAGCGAAGCAATCCAAGGCTGCTGAAATCCGCAAGCTTGGATTGCTTCGTCGCTACGCTCCTCAACGCTTTTATGTTGACGGAGGCTCCTCGCAATGACGCAATGTCAACAACTTAACGAATGGCAGAAGCTAAAAGCCCCCTTCTTTAGAAGGGGGTGCCGGAGCGTAGCGGAGGCGGGGGTTGAGGTTTGCAACAATTTGTAAACAACCCCCGGCCCTTCGGGCCACCCCCTTCCACGGAAGGGGGCTTTTTAGCCTACGTCAGCTGTTAAGTTGTTGACATTGTTTAGATTTGATACTAATGGTAAACCTTTTTCCGGTTTTGATGATACCGACAAAAGCGTTTACCCAACGCCCAAAACCACACACAATCAGCTAAAAAAGCCGATTCTACACGTTTTCACTAAATTTTAAGGTATGCCGCGCTACACCTATTAATATGAAACCCCACCGGTTCCAAAGCACACCACAAGCCAATATATGCATTAAGCTGCAACCGGTATATAACAAATTGGAGGCAATAAACAATGAGAAACCCAAACGGATACGGAAGCGTCATCAAATTGTCCGGCAATCGCCGCCGCCCTTACCGGGTAAGAAAAACAATTGGTTGGAACGAGAAGGGGCACCCCATTTATCAGTCCCTGGGCTATACAGCTACAAGGGAAGAAGGCATGATACTCCTTGCTACTTTCAACAAGGACCCATGGGATATAAACAAATCCAACATAACTCTAGCCGAGTTATTCGAGTTGTGGCTGGAGCGAAAATCAGCAAAAGTAGGAACAGTTACTTTAAGCAACATGAAAACAGCTTTCAATAACCATTGCATAGCACTCCAAAAATGCAAATACGCCAATATTAAAGCCTATCAAATGCAGGAAACTATAGACAATTGCGGATATGGCTACGCAACACAAAACTTCATTAAAGTGTTTTGGTGGCATTTAGGCAAATTTGCCTTAGAATTAGACATCACAACACGCAACTACGCTAACCTGCTTACATCCGCACCCATAGCTGTTAAATCAACCAAACTCCCCTTCACAGACGCAGAAATCCAAACCATGTGGCAAAATCAAGCATCCCCGTGGGTAGATTCGGTACTATTTTTGCTTTACACAGGGTTCCGCATATCAGAAATATTGGACTTGCGAACAGAGAATATCAACCTAGAAAACGGCACAATAAAAGGCGGCACAAAAACAAAAGCGGGAAAAGACCGCATTGTACCAATTCACTCAAAAATTCGTCACATAGTAGAACGCAGAATGGAAGACGGCAGCAAGTATCTCTTTTCATACAAAGGCAAAAAGTGCAGCGGCACAACCTACAGAACCTTTTGGCGAGACATCATGCACTCAGCAAACATGCAGCACACCCCCCATGAGTGCCGACATACATTCCGTTCCCGCCTAGACTCAGCAGGGGCAAATAAGCGGTGTATAGACTTGATGATGGGACATCAATCCAAAGATATCGGCGAGCGTATCTATACCCACAAGACATTTGAAGAGTTGAAAACTGCTATTGAACTATTGCAGTAATAGAAAGGACTAGACTCCTATTAGACACAATAATGTTGATATTGCTGCCAACAAGGAACTGCAAGCATCGCATTATGACGAAACGGAGAGAACATTGCACAATGTTTTCTCCGTTTTTATGTTGATTCATACACAAAATTATATATGCTTACACTTTTTATGTGATTACATACAAATGCATCCGCTAACAACCCCATAAATAGCCGGAAGATACATATATTTTACAATTTCGCACATCGCGTAATAAAAAATTTCCGAAAACTTTTACTGCGCAATGTTGACATAGTTGCACAATACATATAATATTAAATAGATGCTGGAATGTGCAATACGATATAGTTTTCATTATTCACATTTGTACCTTGCATTATTCACAAAAGCGCGTTCGGCTCTAAAATACTTACATATTGGGGGTGGTTACTGTGAGTCTGTACTTATTATTATTGAGGCTCGAACCGGGATAACCGGGTGTGGGCGAGTAGTACAAGTAAGTTGAAAGTTGCAACATACAAATGAAATGTAAAAACAGTTATTAAAAAGGAGGCAACAAAATGCGACATAAAGCAAAGCGTTTAACCGCGTTTGTTTTAGCATTAGTAATGGCTTTATCAACACTGGTGTTTATGCCGGTTGTTGCTCTGGCAGACTACAATGATGACATTGGTGTTTTTGACCCATGGCAGCCAGAGTTTGATTTTGACGATGACTACGATTTTGACGACGATTTCGATTTCGACTTTGATTTCGACAATGACTATTATGGCGACTTGCCAGAATACGGTCCTATTGGCATTATGCCGGCAATAGCTGGTGGAATACAGGCGTGGACAGTTACCCCTAATACTGTTTCATACTTGGGCACACCAAACATAATAGTTCAAAATGGACAGGGTGCTGCTGGCAGGCAACACTTATTTCCAGGACATGTTTATGACTTGCTATTGTCAATACCAGGCTGGACCAATCAACGTGCACTATTAGAATTTGTTGTTGATGGGCCTGGTGGCGTTGGTAGCCCAAACAGCATACTCACCCATGCTAGTTTTGGTGTTATGCACCAGAACCCAGGAGCCGCTGGTGTTTTTTGGGGAAGTACTATTGGCAACCCAGCTGTTAACGCCGGTACCGGAACTACGCAGTGGTGGATACCCAATACAAATCAAACAGGGATAGGCACACCGTTCCAATTCATGCCTATGATAGAAGGCACTTACACAATCACTGTTTTTTCCCACATTCAAACAGAGAACTGGTGGATGTCTGGGCCTACCGCAAACATACGGAATTGGACACTCTCCACTTCTCGTAACTTTATAGGGACAATAGTGCTGGAGGCATCCTATCCGGTTCTTACACCGGTTACGAACTTAATTGACCATGATGTTAATCCCAGAAACTTCACCATACTGCATGGCCACTGGAGAGAATTACGTGTAGAAATGCGTCGTTTTAGGCAGAACAATCCACTAGGCGTGCCTATTACACTGGTTGAGAATTTGCGCGACTATGAAATCTTTTGGACACGTACTGTCGCAACTAATCCTGTAAACAGTCTGTTAAACGGTTATGGAGCGACTTTCATATCCACCAATCCAGGTAGTCACATATCTATGGACGGAAACATCTTCCCAGATAATGCAGAACTCCGTTCGGGTATGCATAATCCTCCTCTGGCTCATTCCGTTAACCCGGCCCCGCACCCTGAAAGGGCTGGAAGAATCGAAGAGTACGTGTATGTACAGGCTGCAGGGCAAGGCGAGACAACCTTTACTGCACGTGTTCTCCGGAGACAAATGTTCGCCTTCAACGCAAACAGCGGGAATGTAATAAACACACATGCAGTAATTATGAACGCCGTACTTCCTATACAAGGCGACACTTTCATCTTTAATAATACAGATTCACATCCATATTTCGGGCCCCTTCCTGGCACCGCAACGGCTATTCCGGCTACCGCTCCTGCTCGTGCCCGTAATGTTGAATTTATTGCAAGGCCACATGCGAACAATTTAACAGGCTCTGCCCTCCGTGCTGATTCAGGCGGTATCTTCAACGACCCCACCCTTCCGTCTAATGTTCGTATAACTGCAGACGACCCAACGATTCGTCTTGAAGCAGTGCTTCGTCCACATACAATGTGGAACCCGGAAGCAAATTCAGGTGCTGGTGCTCATGACGAAAGAATGTCCTTCGTACCTGGGTCAATAGCATTTGATACAACACCAAACTCTGGTTTGTTCCTGCGCTGGGAGGCAGATCCTCCTGGTATTATTACTGGCTTGCCAACAACAACAACAGTGCTAGGACACACTGGCCTAACCACACAATATTGGGCTAATGTAACAGGTGTGGCATCCGGTGAGGTAACTGTTAGGGTAACCTTGGTTGCACCAGATTTCCGTTGTGCTAATGCTTGTTGCGTAACAACTGTAAATCCATTTAACATCACGTTCCCTAACGAAGTTGGAACCGGACAAGGCGCTGGCGTTGAACTTAGCTATGCAGAGTTCACCATTACCGTTGAGCCCAGGGAACTTGTACCAGTTGGAGGCACCACATTCGATGTAGTTGCCGGTGTCCCTCAAGATTTAAATGTAGAGATAGTTATGGCGGCTCTCACAGGACCTAGTGCACCTCCGGGTCTGCCAGTTAATCCACCACCAGGATGGACAATTAGATGGTGGATTGAAAGTGAGAATGCATTAAATTCAGGTGGAACCCCAATTAACATGGACACACCTGTTGTACTGCCCAGTGGCCACAGTACAGTTACTGTTCATGCCAACAACCCTGGGACAACAAGAGTACGTGCCCGGATTTTTAATGCTGATCCTCTTGTTTACGATTATATTGGGGACTATGTAGAGTTTACGTTACATTCTTTCCCATCAAGTATCGTTTACGCAAGCAATTTAATTATGGGCGCACCAACAAGGGATCTTGATGTTGGTTCAACAACAACCCTTGCAGTAATGCCGGCACCAAGCAATTTCCTATACCAAGTTCCATTACCATGGAGAGTAGAATGGGAGATAGTCTACGGTAATATTAGCTTCGACCCAAGTTCTTCTGACGTCTTCCAAGGCGGTATTGGGCACACTGTGACCGTACAGGGCGATGGCGATGGCGTTGCAAGAGTTCGCGCTACATTATACAGCCGCGGTCTTAGCATTCCTTCTAACGTAGTAAACCCGCAGCTTGACTTTGTTATCAATGTAGGCGCTGCAGAGCCAGTTGGACTTGAGGCAGTTAACCCCAACAACCGCTTCGTACGTTACCCTGCCCCAACAACGCTTGTTGTGGAAACAATAAATGCCAATGTTGATTTGGTTACTTTCCCAGATTCCAATGATTGGAATATCAGATGGGAAATATTCCCTGTTGGCGCAGCATATCCTGCAATGTTTACAGGCAATGTTACTGTAATTTATAACCCATCCCGTTCAATTAACATTTATGCACGCCAGTCTGGCTTGTTTGATGTTAGAGCAACATTGTTAAGAAACGGTAGTCCTGTAGGAAGTACGACATTCTATGATGTAGAAGCTCAGCCAAGAGGTATCCTTCCTGCACCTACCACTCCTCCTTCCGCAACCGGCAGGTACTATGTTGCTGTAGGAACTCCTAATGTTATTCCTCTATCAGTACGGTTTGATCCGCATACAACCGCACTCATTACCAGCGGGCCTGCTTTCACAACCTTCCCTGATGGCTGGTTTATTGAATGGTCATCTGCTGACACATCTATAGCTGATGTTCGTCCAGTTTCATGGCCTGGTTTGCCTGCAATTTCACCAGGACCACAAGATTTGAATGTACTTCTTCTTGGTGTTTCTGAAGATGTGACACAAATCACAGCAACACTTCGTAACGGTCTTGGCGTTGCTATGGGTACCCCTGTTACGTTCGTAGTAGTAGTTGGCCCGCATATATCAGATACTCCAACTGATATTAATGGCGCTCCACTATTGAGCCGCCCAGTGCGCGTTGGCAACGACGAAACATTAACAGTTATTCCTTACCCACTTGGTACAGTTATAGCTGGAAACTATGACATCCTTTGGGAGATAGTATCTGGCTCAGGTGTAGCATTCAATCACACTCTCGCTGCTTACTATGAAGGTGGCCCAAGTGTCCAAGTTGAAGCATTAGGAACAGGTAACGTTCTCATTAGAGCTACCCTAAGATATAACCTTGTGCCAGTTGGTACTGCCACACCAGTTTATTTCTACAATTTAGAAGCGCAGCCACTTGGGATTTTTAATCCTTCATCCATGCCTCCCGCTTCTTTGGGTAATGGCGATACACACACCATTAATCTAAGGCTTGACCCCATTGGTTCTCCCTTCACAGCACTGCCTTATATGCATGAAGAGTGGATGGTCGAGTGGATTGCTCTTCCTGCAGGTATTATTTCTGTAGACCCAACAGGTGGATTAACAACAACTCTCACTGGCCTCTCTTCCACGCCAGACCAAAACGTCACAATTACAGCAAACCTGCGTCGTCACATAGGCGGTCCAATCATTAATACACTTCAATTCTTCGTCTCCACTACTCCAACGGGTGACCCAGATGGTCTTTCAGCTGTTAACCCAACCGGCCGTACCGTACGTGCAGGTGGCATAAATGGCAATTTCGAGAGATTCGAAGTAGATGTTCTGCCAGCAAATATGCCATTGCCAAGCGATTGGAGAATTGTGTGGAGTTCAAGCAGCACTATCCTGGAATTTGTTGGTGGATATACCGGCGAATATGTATACCTTAATGCGGTAGCACCAGGTCTTGCAACTCTTACCGTAACCATGTACGACGAGACTGTTGATCCTGCGATTCCGGTAGCGACTACCTTCTTCACTGGCGTACGCGCTTTACCAGGTGGTATTACCTATGTTACCGCTGAGGAAGTATTCGTACAGCTTAATGGTAATGTGGATCTTGTAACAGCATTGGCGCCAGTTGGCTTCTCTCTGGCAACACTTGCCTCTGCACCAGGCTGGAGCGTAGTATGGGAAACAGCAGACGAAACAATCGCACGTTTCTATCCTAACGCCGCCGCTAATACCGGCTTATCAGTCGACATGCGCGGTCAAGGCCTTGGAACAACTATAGTAACAGCAAGATTGTATGACGCTGGTACCAACTATGTTGCTTCCCAAGAGTTCCTCGTAAGAGTTACTGCTGGTTCAGTTCCAGGTTCAGTACCAACAGGCATTGACATCCTCGAACCAGTACACAATATACTTGTAGGCGACGATGTTAACCTAAGCGACTATATAAACATCCTACCGCATCCAGGCGCAGTATTGCCAAGCGATTGGGTTCTTGCATTCTATATAGCCCCAGCAGATCGCCATATTGCAACTGTTGACGCTAATGGCGTTGTAACAGGCCATGCTGCTGGTCATGTTTATGTAGCTGTACAACTTTGGGATATTAACCCTGGCACAAATGGCGGCCTCTTCAACCATGAACTGGTTAGAGTTAATGTTGCCCCAGTAGTTGCCCCAGCCTTAGAGATAACCTTTGGCGCAATAACCGGAGATTTACCATTCGGGCAACATTTGGATGTTATAATCGATGGACCCATTCCTCCAGGCGCGTTTATTGTAGTATTCCGTACGTCACCTGGCACACACGGCCCGTTCACT
>Ga0123355_10012239_pt1 | contig 13287 bp, 6 predicted proteins | sample TergutEmb28metaG_3_FD_89872 | JGI IMG/M metagenome (GOLD analysis project Ga0123355, IMG submission 89872) | Embiratermes neotenicus P1 segment gut microbial communities from Petit-Saut dam, French Guiana - Emb289 P1 | ecosystem: Host-associated > Arthropoda: Insects > Digestive system > Gut ... | reverse complement strand
GGGCCTGGAGAATCATGAATTGGCTCATTGTTTCAGAGGTGCTGCCGGACTTTGATATTACGTTGAACAGGCAGCGGGTTGGGTCAATGGTTTGCAGCAGGTATACCAGGCGCTCTGGGTCTATGTTGTCTACTACATATAGTTTGGGGTTATTGCCACGCTTTTCTCTTGGCAGCTCGTTGTAAAAGGGGTGATTAAGGGCCTGCTGCACTGCCAGCGGGCCAAGGGCGCTGCCGCCTATGCCCAGTACAACGAATGCATCTATTTGGTTTTTCATCTTAGATGCGTATGCTTTTATTTCTTGGATAACTGCTGCCTGGTTATATGGCAGATCCCGCCAGGCCATTTGAGGACGCTTGGCTTTCATGGATTGGTTGGCCCTTTCTATTGCCGGGGCCAGTTTTTGCAATTCTGACATAGGAATGCCGGTATCGCCTATGCGCTCTGCCAGCACATTGTTGTAGTCTATTTTCATTTTGGAGAATCCCTTCATAGCTATAGATAATCAAGTTGTAAATCAGTTCAAGCTTCCCCGAAAAACCGCTAGAAGCGCGCGGATTTTTCGTCTCGCTTTCCCTGTCTTTAACTAGGATTATTATAGTTTGTCATGATTTTGAAATTTTAACAGTGGTGGAGTAAATACTCTCTTTGCCCCAAATAAAAAACCCGTAAAAGCCAACTTATGTTGACATGTACGGGTACGTAAAGGCTGAAACCAGCGGCAAACCTGCCCCCGGTGATGTGTTTTGCAAAAGAGTAATAAAATTGGCAAAGTTCTTTGACAAAGCAATCTTCCCCCTTTGAACACAAATATATCATATTTTGCAAGAGGGATAAAGAGGAACGTTTGTTTTTCGGTAGCTTACTTCCTATTAGCCCTACTCCGCATAGTAGCATCCAAAATCTTCTTACGTATCCGCAGATTAACCGGCGTAACCTCCAAAAGCTCGTCATTGGTAATAAATTCAAGACTCTGCTCCAAGCTCAAAACCTCGGCAGGCACAAGCCGCAGTGCCTCATCCACCCCGGCGGCACGGATATTAAGTAGCTTCTTCTGTTTGCAGATATTAACCTCCATATCCCCGCTGCGGGCATTGCGCCCCACAACCATACCTGTATAAACCTGTGTCCCAGGTGTTACAAATAAGCTACCCCTCTCTTGGGCATTAAACATGCCGTAGGGTACAGCCTTCCCGGTTTCAAAGGAAATAAGCGACCCTTGGGGTCTTTCGGGGATGTCGCCTTTGTATGGTGCGTAGCCATCAAATAGGGTGTTCATAATCCCGTTGCCCTTGGTATCTGTAAGAAACTCGGACCGGTATCCTATTAGCCCCCGGGCGGGGATACTAAAATCCAGCCGTACATATCCGCCCTTGGAGGTGGACATTTGCAGCATTTCGCCGCGACGGCTACCTAGTTTTTGAATTACTACTCCGGTAAACTCGTCAGGGACGTCTATTGTTACGGCCTCCATAGGCTCATGGCGCTGGCCGTCTACTTCCTTGTACAGCACCGTGGGCTTGGAGACCTGAAACTCATAGCCTTCCCGGCGCATGGTTTCTATAAGAATAGAAAGATGCAGCTCGCCGCGGCCTGAGACTTTGAAGGTCTCGGTGCTTTCTGTGTCTTCTACACGTAGGCTTACATCGGTGTTAAGTTCCCGGTATAGCCTTTCGCGGATTTGCCGTGAGGTCAGATATTTGCCTTCTTTTCCGGCAAATGGGCTATTGTTTACCATGAAATTCATTGCCAGAGTAGGCTCTGATATTTTGCTGAAGGGCAGGGGAGCTGGAGCCTCTGGACAGCATAGTGTGTCACCGATTTTTATATCGGGTATGCCGGCGATTGCGATAATTGCGCCAACAGAGGCTTCCGGTACATCTTCCTTATCCAAGCCGCTAAACTCCGACAGCTTTGAAATTTTGACAGTTTGCTGGCGGCTTGGGTCGTGGATATTTACTATCATGACAGGATCGCTGGTGCTGAGTTTGCCGTTTATCACACGGCCCACACCAATGCGGCCCAGGTAACTGCTGTAGTCGATGTTGTATATCAGCACTTGAGTTGGGGCAGCGGGGTCGCCGGAAGGGGCAGGAATATGGGAAAGCAGGGTGTCAAAAAGCGGCGACATGCCTTGGCCCTTGTCTTCAGGGATATCTGCCGCCCAGCCTTTTTTGGCTGAGGCGTATATGAAGGGGGAATCTAACTGGGCTTCGGAGGCATCCAGTTCCATGAATAGTTCCAACACCTCGTCCACTACTTCGTCAGGGCGGGCTTCGGGCCTGTCTACTTTGTTTACGCAGCACACAACAGGTAGGTCTAAGTCTAGGGCATTCTTTAACACAAACTTTGTCTGAGGCATTGGGCCTTCAAAGGCGTCTATTACCAGTACCACGCCGTCTACCATCTTTAGCACACGCTCTACCTCGCCGCCGAAGTCGGCATGTCCTGGGGTGTCTACTATGTTTATCTTTGTGCCTTTATAGAATACAGATGTATTTTTTGCCAGGATTGTTATGCCACGCTCCCGCTCTAGGTCACCGGAGTCCATTACACGTTCGGCTACGGATTGGTTTTGGCGGAAGGCGCCGCTTTGCCATAGCAGTTGGTCTACTAGGGTGGTCTTGCCGTGATCTACGTGGGCTATTATTGCTACGTTGCGGATGTTGTAGTTCATTTTATTCCTGCTTTCGTGGGTATTTTAGACAGACCGCCATTTTATAGGTATGTGAGAGGTTGTGCAAGGTGTGTTGATATACTAAGCTTGCTTAGAAAGGCAACGGGCTGGGGCATTTACTATTTTTCTTGTGGGGCACATGGTATATTGGTAAAAAGCCCACATGGTTAACCATGGCAAATGGTTGGGTAACCTCCCAATGGGCGATCTCTCACAAAAAGGAGCCGTATTATGAAGCTATTGACAATCAACAGTAACCCTACAGTCCAAAACACCTATCTATACTTTGACGAAGAAACAAAAGAGGGCGTGATAATAGACCCCGGCCTCAATACTAATGAAGCAGCAGAGGCAATACAAAAAAACAGTATCCAAGTAAAAGGGATACTGCTGACTCACGGCCACTATGATCATATTACGGCGGCAGCGGATGCAAAAGCCCTAACCCAGGCCGGTATCTTCTGTCACACCCAAGAAAGACCCATGCTGGAAGACCCAAATCTAAATTTATCTGTCCGCACTGACATCAATATTAGCATAGTGCCGGATGGGCTCTTTGAGGACAGCGATGTTTTTGCTATTGCAGACACGGCTCTTGAGGTAATTCACACTCCAGGGCATACCCACGGCTGCGTGTGCTATTACGATAAAAAGAACGCGATTATCTTTACTGGTGACACCTTGTTTAAGGAGTCCGTAGGACGTACAGATTTACCTGGAGGCGCTTTTGATGATTTGGTCAAAAGCGTTAGGGAGAGGCTCTTCACCCTGCCAAGGAATACCAAAGTCTATCCGGGCCATGGCGGCAGCACGTCAATTGGGCATGAGATGGAGTCCAATCCATTTATAAGGTAGTTTTACATGAGCCGATATAGGTAAATCCGGTTTTGATGATATCGACAAAAGTTTTTATCTTTGAGGGAATGGAAATATTATGCATGTCATTGGAATATAAAAAGGAGGACTACAATGAAAAGGTCAATGTTTGGCGCATATGTAAAAGGGAGTAATGAGGCGGTTGAATTTTATCAAAAGGCATTTAATGCCACCGTAAAAAATGCGCATAAAAATGAAGATGGAACGTATATGCACGCAGAATTAGATGTTTTTGGGCAAGTATTTGCAGTGACAGAGGCACTACCCGAATGGGGAGCTAGGGTTGCTGGCAATACCATGCAAATCAGCCTCCATATGGGAGAGGGAAATGAGGAGGCTGTGAAAAAAGCGTATAATATTCTTAAAGAAGATGCCGACCTGAATAACCCATTACATCATTCATTGGGCGAATGTTTCTTTAGTCCTTTGATGTTTGGGCTTATAGACAAATTTGGCGTGAATTGGTGTGTATTTGTCTAAAATAATCTTTGTATGTGAAGCAGTCGTGTTCAGATGTGGCGCAGAGAGTGCAGTGTAAAATTAAGAAGCTGTGTTCATAGCCGGTGATGCGGCATTGATGGCTATGAACACAGCTTCTTATTCTGGTTTTTGGGTTTGTTGATTATAGAGGCACTTCAGGAAAAACGCATCTTTCAGTCAAATTAGCTTCATCAGTGGGTAACCGCATTAATATCCCGTTGGTTATAGAAGAAAAATCCGGCAGCGGTAAGCACCAAAGCAATAAGGGTCATAACCCCCATAACCGCCCAGTTAATCTCGTCCATTGGAAGCTGGGGTACAAAGCCAAAGGGCGTAGTCTTGGCCACCCAATCGGGGAATACCCCAACAGCACCAAATAAGTCCATAAAGAAGGAGTAGCCAAAGTATGCCCATACAAAGCCGGTAGCCTTAGGGGCTACACCCAGCAAAAACACAGCAATGCCAATCATAATCCAAAGGGCGGGTACATATACCATCGCTGAACGAAGTACAAAACCAAGAGAGAGGTCGCCGGGGTTTGCCAAGGCTGTAGCCGCCGCCAAGTATAACCCAAGCCCGACAAAGAACTGCAACAGCACTGCTGATACTGCCGCGATTATCACAAAACCAAAGAGATACCTCGTGCGGCTAACCGAAGCCGCAAGCACAAGCTCTGACCGTATATCCTTTTCCTCGGACTTAGCCTTTAGGGTAAATACGATAAGCGCCGCCAACCCCATAAGCGCCATCATCCCGTTAATGAACCCGGAAAACATTTCCGCAACGGTAATGCCTGCAACGCTTAGGGCTTGGTTCATAACTACGATGGCTTCCTCTACGGGCAGCCCTTCCAGTAGGCTTATGTCCATAATCGGGCTTAGTATTAAGGTCTGGTACATTTCATTACTGGCCACAAAGGATTCTATATCTCCAAGGACAGCACCGTATGTGGCCCCCAGCGCAAACATGCCTATAACAATCAAAATCACGGTAAACCGCTGCAACCTAAAGGTCAGCCCTGTCGCGGATTTAAGCAAAAACCCACCGTGAGCCTTGCCGGGCCTTGCCGGTATCATGCCTTGGTCTATATCGCGCAAGGAGTTGAGATAGTAAGCTCCTGCTGCGGCTATTGCTGCCGTGCCAACCATGATAAAAATAGGCCACCAGTTATTTTGCACATAAATCTGGGTGCGCAGTACCAGGCCCAGAGGGCTGATTAATGCAACCCATTCAAAATCCGGGTTCATGTCGCCGATACCCCGTACTACATATAGCACAATTAGGGCGACCATAGAGTAGGCCATAGCACTGCGGGTTATTGCAGAAAGCTGGCAAAACAGTGCCGTAAGTGCCGCAAAAACAAGCCCTGTAATGCCCAGGCCGACACCCCACAGCATTGAGCCTTGGAGGCACATGCCTGTATCCCCGACTGTGCCGCCCAGGTACATAAACAGCCCCATTAAAACGGCCAAGACGCCGTTGATAATAAGCGAGGTAAGCATGGCTGCATTTATATTTGCCAAACGACCAAGAGGCAATGAGCGGACTACCTCGTAGCGGCCTTTTTCCTCATCTGCCCGGGTGTGGCGTACAATAAGAAAGATATTCATGATGCCTACGGTAAGGGCAGTAAACACATACATCAGATTTGTGTAGATTGCGCCGTATGTGGGGTGGCTAATGGCATATGCCGGCCCGGCAAGGAAAACCATTGCCGGATTCTCCAGCACGCCCAAAAGCTCTAGCCGGGCGGCTGGGTCAAGGGCTGTGTACATCCCCGGCACGAGGCCTACCACTATAAGCATCAGCAGTGCAATCCATGCTGTAGAGGTAATGCGCTCCCGCCTAAGCATAAAGCGGGTAAGCTGCAGTGTGTTTTCGAATAGGCCTTTGGTTAGGCTGCCTCCTGCATTGTCATTTGCTTTTGTATTATCAAATGTTTTTGTCATATAAAATCACAATCCCTTCACTGGCTATATCATCAAAACCGGTAGCAAAAACTTTTGTCGGTATCATCAAAACCGAAAAGGTTTATCAGCATCATCAAAAGCAATGTTTAACACAATTAGCGCCCTAACTGGTAGCCCCATAGTGGCGCATGAACAGCTCCTCCAATGATGGCGGTGTGCTTTCCAGTTTCTTTATACCGAAGGGTTGCAGGTGGTTTATCACAATGCCCATAGAGTCAGTATTGACTTGGAATTTTACCCCGGCGTCTTCTTTGGCTATGTCGTACACACCTGGGATATTTTCCAGGCCCTCAATTGCCCTTTCTGTGGCCACGGTCATGGTGTAGCTGGTGAGGTGGCGCAGGTCATCCAGTGTACCCACTTCCACCAGCTGGCCTTCCCTGATAATGCCCACCCGGTCACAAAGCCTTTCTACTTCTGACATTATGTGACTGGATAGGAAAACGCCCTTGCCTTTGTTTTTTTGCTCCAGCACGCACTCTTGGAAGACTTGCTCCATCAGTGGATCCAAGCCGCTTGTTGGCTCGTCTAGGATGTATAGGTCTACATCGGATGCAAAGGCCGCCACAAGGGCTACTTTTTGGCGGTTGCCCTTGGAGTAGGTGCGGCATTTCTTGGTTGGATCCAGGTTAAAATCCCGGATTAGTCGCTCACGCAGGGCTTTGTCATGGGAACCGCGCAGCCTTACGAATAGATCAATAACCTCGCCGCCGGTAAGGTTTGGCCATAGGTTTACATCACCGGGTACATAGGCTATGCGCTTGTGGATGTCTACTGCGTCTTTCCATGCATCTTTGCCAAAAACCTTTGCTTGGCCGGATGAGGCTTGCAAAATGCCAAGAAGTACCCGGATAGTTGTGGACTTGCCTGCGCCGTTGGGGCCGATGTAGGCAAAAACTTCGCCTTCTTGGATTTCCAGGTTTATACCCTTTAGGGCCTGGAATTTGCCAAAGTACTTGTTTAGATCTTTGATTTCTACGCTTAGTTTCATATTAGCCTCCTTATTTATGGGGCACTGCCCATATCACATGCTTGCTGTGCTCACTGGTTGCTTGTTCTTATGCCGCGCTGCCAGTCTTTGAGCGATTATTTATAAAAACATTTCCTTAAGATTTCCAAGTATTCTTTAAACTCCTCGAGGTATGTGTCGTAGTTTTCCCCTATCAAGCGGCCTTGCTTGTCACGCTTTACCTCGTTCGCCTTGCTTTCGGAAAAGCCAGTCATGGCCCATTGAATGATTTCTATAGCTTTTTCCGGGGGGATGTCATCTTTGAACAAACTTCTGTCGCAATGTTCGTATACATCCTGCATTACCTTTGCCCGAATTTCCAGGAACCGTGCTAGGTGTTCCTTTGCTGGACAGTCCTTGTCGTCTAGGTATACCCTGGCCACAAACTCAAAAATAGTGGGGAACCGCTGGGACAAATCCTGCTTCAGCAGGCTTAGCTGCCAGATGCTGTCTAGGATGTCTGGCTGGTGGGTGTTGATTAGATCCACAAGCTCTGTTTGCACCAGGTCTATCGCTTTGTCTACCAGGAAGTTGTAGAGGTTTTCCTTTGTGCCGAAGTAATGGAACAGTAGGCCCTTAGAGATGCCTGCCTCCCTGACTATGTTGTCTGTGGAGGCGTTTTTGAAGCCTTTTAGGAACTCTGTCATTGCGGCGTTTAAGATACGTTCTTGTTTCTCGGGCTCTATAGATAGAAATTTTTCGTATTCGCTTGCAATCATTGAACCACTCTCCTTATTTGCTAACCTCATTGGTCAAGGCTGTTTTGTGTTGACTGACTCGATGGGTCAATGATAGCATTATTGACCGAATAAGTCAATAGGGCTTCTAGAATAATTTTGAAGTTTTTTCACATGTCACATTTGATATCTTGGGCAAACCTTTTTTGGCCGTGTAAATAGGCGTTTTTTGATACTTTTGCCAAACCTTTTTAGACGTTGTGTTCACTGGCTTTGCAAGCAATATTGGGATGATGTTTTGACCTACGATTGCGTGAATAATTAATGGGTTAACCAAGAGCTACTTATGTGTCGTGGTTTGTAGTTAGTAGAAAATTTTTGCTTGACAGGATATTTTTACCTGTGTAGAATGCGATTAATTGAGTTGGACAAGTTTAGTCTAACAGCAAGTCTGTATCATAGTTGGCAATGTTTCCGCAGGGCAAGTCTCTAGCTTTTGACATTGGGCCATACGTTGCGTACTATGCTCCATGCGATACATAAGAGACTGCTTTAATTACGTGGAAATAACGCTGCTATGCGCAATCTAAGGATGCCGCAATGCAGCTTTTTTGCTGTATGGGGAAAAGGAGAGATGTGATGGGTGCTTGTTAGGTAACGGGTACGCAGACGTGGCAACATATAGTAATCTTAGTTGAACACAGCAAAAGCAATGCGAAAAATCCACACGCTTCAAGTAGTACCGGAAAGATATCCGGCGGCCCCGTAGGGGATGGTTTTGCAAAGCAAAACTACTGCGGTTTTTCGGCGAAGCTTGCACTGATGTTCAACTTGATTATCTATACCTTATGTAGAGGATAAAAGGAGGTAACAAAATGCAGCGTATGATAAAGCGCTTAGCAGCGTTTGTAGTTGGCTTGATTTTGGTAGTGTCGGCTATTGGGTTTTTACCGGCTTTGCTGGCGGATGAAAACGTTCTCGCAGGCACACCAACCCAAGCTTTTGCCCGGTGGAATCCGCCGGGAACCGGTACTCCATGGTTTGGAGACATTAATATCGAAAACGCAGAGAATATCGCAACAGTTACTGCCGATATTCTTACTCCCTTTGCCGCAACAGGAATAACCAATATCGGCACTAACATTGGTGCGGACTTTACTCCCGGCGCAACCATCAACGGTGTCGGCTGGGGGACAAGCTTCCCCTTGGGCGATACAATTGTTTATGTTGATGGTGTCAGGTATCGGTCAACAAGGTTGGTATGGAACTTTGCTAACGCCACAATACCGGAAAAACCAACAATATTGCCAGGAACAACAGACCCGGTTAACTTTGCCGTGCTGCCTATAGGCGTACAGCCTACAAGGAATGCTACCATTGCCCATCCTGTATATGTTGTTATAGTTAATGCCACGTACAGTGACGGCCATACATGGAGCGGTAACGTTTCCCATGTTTTTGACAACTGGAGAAACCCAGGTAATCCACATGTTCCCCAGGGTGTTTTTAACCCTGTGACAATTCACCTTTCCGATACCGGCCCAGGTGGTTGTGTATGCGAAATATGCCCCACATGTGATGGCTGTGTGGAAAATGACTGCTGCAATGACTGCGATTGCGAACCCTGCGACTGTGCAGTCTTCAGCGGCTGGCGTCATGTGACGTCCTTCAACTATAGCTGGCGTGCCAACAATGCCGTGCCGTTGACATTCACAATTGAAGGTGTGGAGCACAATGTTAGGGCCTATAATGCAGGACGCCGTGTGGCTCCCATTTGTGTTGAGGGCTGGATTGCAGCACCGGGGCAGCATATCCCCGACTGCATATGCCAAACCACCATCAGCAACAGTGCCAACAACACCTTCCGTCATAGGGAGCATCATACCGAGTCTATGACCTATGCTTCCACCTACGGAAGCCTTGAAGGCGGAACAGTGGTTAGGCACACAATGCTGGTTTCCAAAGAGGTTGAGGCTTGTGCAACAGGCAATACGCCATCTTTGCGTCTTCAGCTTGTTGGTGACGGCGTTTTCTCAGTATCCTACAACGCTGCACTCGGCGAATGGACATGGCCAGCCCGGCCAGGTGTTGATGTTAATGTAACTGACTCTGGCGTAATGATAGGTGCTCAAGAGTTTTATAAGATAGAAGTAACCTATACACTGGCGTCCCCCATAAGAGGCGTGCTGACCATGGGCCTCGGGGTTCAGCATATAACTGTCCCGGCCCCATTCTGGCAGTTTGCCGCTGTATATTTTGCGGATCCCAATATTATAGAGCCTACGCCAACCCCGCTTAACCCTGGATTGTACCACTTCCCGGCAGGCTATAGCCTTGACGCCCAAATCCATCCTGATGCCACTCCAATGCCCCTGACCCCTATCACTGTATGGACTGGGCCCGGTGAAACAGGTACGTCAGCGGTTCACCAAGCCTACACAGCCCACCCGGGCCAGCTGTATCCAGCCGATGCAGGCCAAGGATGGACATTTGTGCATAATGGCTTCAGATATGTACCGGGAGAAGACCCTCAAGGCAGGCCTCTTGATTATGCCCGAGGGCTATCCTTCACAGCGTTTATGCCGGCGTACTTGGCGCGCAGCAACGCCAATACTCCTGCCGCCAACGTGCCTCATATCAGGTTTGACTACACGGTTAGGCCCTTGTCAAATACTATGGCATGGAACGTCAATTCCCGCGGGTTGATGGCGCAAGTATGGCTGATACCCCAGCTTGGTGACAGCGCACTAGGTTCCAACATCACCCACCTCCGTGAAGTTAACGCAATCGCTAGTGGGATACACAATACAGTAATAGGCAATGTCAACTCCTACGGCACAGACCCTGGTAAAAACTGGAATTTCGCCGACAAAGTATGGATAGACGGCAACCCCTATATCCAGTTTAGGTGGAGCATAGAGTTTGACGAAACCGTGTCTGTCACCAAAGATGAAATAATAATTTCATTTGATATCGCCAATATGATTCTTGAGCACCCGCTGTTCTTTGCCGATTTTGCGGTGGATTGGCACACCGGCCCATTTGGCGGTGCGCCCTTTGTAATAGACTCTCCGATTTACATGCGCAACATGGCCGACTCAACAGGTATGAACCTAAACGACGTCCATATCATGACCGGCCAAGGCGCGCCCTTTGTTACAAGAAGAGGCAACTGGGGCTCCGAGAAAGCCCGTATGTCTGTAACAGATGAGGGAATTTTTGCGACCTATATCCAAATGAGAGAAGGCGACTTTGACGAGCGCTGGATTTCTGGCGGACAGTATGGCTTTGGTAATGACGACCCCTATGTAGTGGCATTCATATTTAGCCCGCATCTTACCCCAGGCCAAACAGAAGCCGACCGCAGATGGTATATCATAGCCGAGTTGCCGGACAGCGCAGGCAGCCCTGTAATAGCGTCTGACATACATGGCAATGTTTATGTCATATCATGGGGGCATCCTACCCGCGAGTTTATACCTGGCGAGCGCAGGTATCGTGTTTTAAATTACTATTATCCAATAGTAATCAGATATCCGGCAGGCAGCTGGACTACCCACGGAAACATTGCAGGAGTACTTGGCGATGTGGAAATGGACATCTGGAGAGATTTCCCGTCTGACAGGCGTGGTGTCAACTACTATGCATCGGCAAATATCTGCCCAGACGGTATCCTTTATATGATTTCCGGCGGCGACGCAGGCGCGCACACCGAAAGGCCCGGCATGATAGAGATAGTGGCCTTTGATACCAACAGGTTTGGCCAGGGCGCTGCAGCATGGGATGTTGCAAGGCTTTATGCCGACGGACGCTTTAACTATTTCTACTTCGGCTTCGATGCCGAAGGCCGTATAGAGCTTTTTGGCAACCGCAATAACCTCGCCTGGACTATGGGATATACCGGTGTAGGAACCGGCGCGTATGCGTGGGATGCCTTGGTTTACTGGCGTCTAGGTGATTTTGTAAGCGCTATTCCCACTGATGAAGTAAATATAAGGGCCGGGAACGTGCAGCATCATCTCCATCCTGCTGGTATGCAGTTTGTTGAAGTTCTTGAGTATATCGAAATCTTCAAGCCCAACCCGGCAGACTTCCCAGGTGCACCCCCTGCACTTAGGCCCAACCACCATGGCGATGCCTTCTGGGATGTAAACGGTGATATCCATATAATCTTTGGCTTGGATGATCAGGCCCATCAGCTTGGCGGCGAGAGGCGTTCGGGCATGTGGCACGCGTATCTGCGTGAGACAGCAGACGGAAAAGAGCTGGTGTTTAGCAATTTCCTCAACATCCCGCAAAACTATACCATCATCTTTAACGATACTGCCGGCAACTTCTATTTCATGCATGGCTCAGGGGATGCCCAAACCGTTTTCCAAGCCACCGGGTTTAGTGATGCCGGTTGGGCATGGACAAATATTGGGGCTTTTGACCTTCCGGTTCCCATGCGTGAAAACGGCACTTCTCAGGCTTACAACTTTGGCCGTACCGGACACGGCGCATTTACCGGACGCACAGGCCGCTATAACGAAATCCACATCATGTATCCCACAAGAAACGCATTGACCTCACCCCTATATACCAGCGCTGACCAGTGGGTTTACATGTTGCTTGACATTGATACCTGTCATAGGGCAATAGCCGCAGTGGCTGCCCTCAGGGCTCTCAACTGGGCAGGGCTGGCTGTTGATGCCGAGGAAAATGCAGTAGCCGCTATACTCAACTTTGTAAGCGTTCTTGGCCTCTACAGAGAATTCGATGTACAGGTTCAGCTTACGGGTCGTGTGGGCGATGCTATTGGCTTTGCCATTGTCTTAAGGGATAGCAGCGGCGTTGTTGGTGTCTTTAGGGCAGTTGTAGGTGGAGGTGAATATGTACAGCCAATCTTTAGCCTACAAGCGTTCAACAACGGAGTAATAAACAACCAATCGCTATACAACGGAGGCCTAATCCGGATCTGGACGCGTCTAGACGGTGAAAACGCGTTGGTAACGTACGAAAACCTGACAGTAGAAGCCGTATTCCCAAATGGCGGCTGCGCAATGGATGTAGTACGTGTAAACCAAGTGTGGACAGCACCGGAATACGTCAACATGATAGACGTCAACTTCCGTGAGCTATGGCAGTATATCTACCTCACGGTAACCTACAGAGGCCAAGTGGTAGATCTGCTTCTTATCAACCCCGTATACACACCGGTAACTGTGCCAGAATTTACGCTCAGCGTCTTCAACAATGAGGTAATCAACAATCAATCACTGGCAGACGCAGGTCTAATCCGGATCTGGACAGTGCTGGACGGTGTAGCGGCGCCAGTGCCATACGCAGACGCAAATATAACAGCAGTACTACCAGACGGCACAAGCGCAATGGAGTTTGTGCGCGCCAATGAAATGTGGAATAATCCAGGCAATTTAAACGTTGTGGATGTGAACTTCAACGGAAACTGGCAACGGATTTATTTCACAATAACCGCATACGGCCAAACACTAGAGTTGACGCTGATAAACCCAAGGCCACGGGTGTTGAGCCTAAACATCTTCAACAATGGCAACGATGATAATGCATCATTGGCAGCGGCAGGCTTGATACGGATGT